>Ga0137308_101153_pt1 | contig 29576 bp, 42 predicted proteins | sample Inofrocosms_June_FD_97181 | JGI IMG/M metagenome (GOLD analysis project Ga0137308, IMG submission 97181) | Mouse cecal microbial communities from Vienna, Austria - N-Acetylneuraminic and N-Acetylglucosamine D2O microcosms_June | ecosystem: Host-associated > Mammals > Digestive system > Large...
GAAATGCTTTATCTCTTACACTTATATGGTACTAAAAAGCTTCCTATTTGCGGAGTTAAAAGCAATGGCTCCGAAGGCAGATGAATCTGAGCCGACACAGCGTATTCCACTTTAATCCCATTAGCTGCCGCATATGCTTCTACTTCCTTACCTGCTTCCTCTCTGCTCCATTCAACATAAAAAAGCATTTCATCCCCGCAACCATTAAAGGCTTCACTTCCAATAACCACATCTCCCGACCAGAAATTAACCCGGGTAAGCTGCCCATTTCCCGCAAATGCCCGTTCTCCAATCTTTTCCATAAACCATGTAGAACAATCCTGTTCTTCTTGCAGGTTACAATTTTCAAAGGCATAATCCTTTACCTCTTTTAAGTTATGGCATTGTGAAAAATTAACATTTTCAATATCCGTATTTCTGAAAGCACTTTCCCCAATTATTTCTACGGATTCAGGAATGTTTACACTTTTCAATTTGATATTCTCGAAAGCATGATCGCCTATTTCTACTACGGAATATCCGCCCAGTGTATCAGGAATCTTTATTTCTCTGTCTGTTGACATGCTTTCCTGCCCCAAACCCTCATATCCCTCCTGTAATCCGGTAATCACTGCGCCGTTATCACTAATTATATAAGTGAACATATCCTGTTCTGCGGCGTTTGACAAGGGGTCTGCTTTCTCTTCCCCCTGCTCCTGTTCCTCCCCGGCTACAGGTTTATCCGGCTCCCCCTTATCTTCCGTTTCTGCATTTTCCGTTTCTACAGCAACGCTATCTTGGGGCGCTTTGGCGCAGCCACAAATGCCGAATACCAAAATTACAGCCATAAATATATTTATAATCCATCCTCTCATAACTAACTCCTTTAGATCAGAAACAATTTTTTCTTTTCTGTTTATTTGTCTTGTTCACTATCCAAATCTTTAGATAATAAATCATCAAATGCCGGAACAGATGAAAAATCACAAAAATAAAATTTAACGCTTTACTTTTTCATAAAAATTAGAAATAATAGAGTTAATCATTAAAAATTAAAGAAATGGAAAAATTCTTATGAAAATTAATTTTACAAAGAAACAACGATTTGTTATTTCAATCATTATCCTTGCTGTTCTGCTTTTTCTTACTAGAAGCAAATCGTCGGACAGCAATGTATCCGTTCCGGCATCCGCTACTGAAACAGAAATCGAAAATACTCAATAATTACGGGCTGCCATTTGGAGGCCTGGAAATTTTTAATTTTCAATCTTTCTTCCAAAACGGAAATATTCATTCGGCGACTGCACGAAAATCCTCCCTTTCGTTACGCTTTTTAATATGTGCCGTAATAATTGTATAACTATATGAGTTAATCGTTATCTTAACATGATCCGTTTCACAATACCAATTTTTACCTTGTTTATAAATCTTACAATTCTTTTCTAATATCCTGTTCTTGCAATATTCCACTACATCGGCATCCTCGATTTTCAGATTTTTCTTTATTCTTTCCACGCCCATTTCCGTCGTATGGATTTTATCCATATGATCAAGCAGTATTTTTTCTTCCGCTATTTTATTCCCGGATGTCTTATCAAACACAATAAATCCCCCCGCATCTCTATACCTTTATAAAAAATCCCTCGTATATTCCCACCGGCACATCTTCTCCAAAATCATATTGTTCCACCATATCCTTTTCAAATCCATATACCGTCACCATTTGTTTTTCCGGGTCAACAATCCAATATTCCCTAACCCCTGCCGCACGGTACTTAAACAGTTTTGTCATATAATCCCTTGGTTTGCTGCTCTGCGAAACAATTTCCACCACCCAGTCCGGCGCACCATGGCATCCTTTTTCATCCAATCTTGACGGATCACAAATAACAGAAATATCAGGCTCTACATAATTTATATCGTCGTCATTCAAAAATACTGCAAATGGAGCTGCCAATGCTTCACATTTCCCTCCATTACTATCAATATAGTTCGCTATCGCTTGATGTATTTTACGGCTTATCTTTTGGTGAGTCCAGCTTGGCGGTGCCATATAATAAATTTTTCCGTCAATCAGTTCCGCCCGTTCGCCGTCCGGCAACTCATAGATGTCTTTAATCGTGTAGCTTTCTTCTCTTTTTAGCACATCCACAATATCCACCTCCGTTACAATTTCATTATAGCCAATCATGAATAGAATAACAACCGCCTATTCTTTTGTTTTAGAAAAAAGGCCGGAAATACAGCGTTTCATCAGCAAAACTCTCTATTTCCGGCCCTTATTCAAAACTGCGGATAACAGGACTTGAACCTGCTTATAAATCAATCATAATTACTATAAAATCAGCACTTTTATATTTTCATGACGAATTTCATGACAAATTTTGCAATAAATTAAAATTATGATCCTATTCTTTATTTCTTGTCCAATACCTTTTTGGCCGGCTATCTAAATGGACAAACTCATTATACTGTATAATCCCATTAATACCAAGGGTCTGCGCGTATTTTGCCACCTCCTCCGGCGTATGCCCTTTGACCGCAATATCAAAAGCCCTCCCGTATAAATGGTAGGAACTGGATGCCCCTCCAACTTTTTTATTATAGCTGATTGTCCGATATCCGCTGTTGATGGTAACGGGGGATCCAAAATGATCGCGGATCCTCTGGAGTTTATCCTTGACAAACACTTCATCCACTATTATTTTATCACTTCCGTCTTTACACCGGAATTCTTTTACGCTGAAACTCGTTGATATTTTTTTATTGCCATCTCCAAAGGAAAATACCCCGATCCTAAGTTCCTGATCCGCTCCTACCTTCTCCCATGTTTTCTTTCCGGCAATCCCGTCTACTGTAAGGCTAGTATCATATTGAAACAGCTCTACAGACTTTTCCATCATATCACCAAAGATCCCATCTATTCCCCCTATATAGTACCCTTTTCCCTGTAAATATTTTTGAAGGAATTCTACATCCTCCCCCTTGCTTCCTTTTTTTATAACAGCGTGTTCCTCTTTTATACTTCCGCTTCCTGCACCGCTGGCCAGAAATAGCCCCTGCTCCTCTTTGCGCCGCTTGGACAATCCCTCGTGAGCTTTTCCATTTATTTTATTATATGCCAGCATCTTCTCGGCTATCGTTGCCCGATCCCTAATTCCGTTTGCTGTCAGCTTGTCGATATTCCCAATATTATAAGCAAAGGATACCAGGGAATCGAATTCATTTTGTTTCCACCGGTATCTATCCTCGTACTTCATTACCAGTTTTTCAAATTTCTCCAAATCTTTTTCGAGATATTCCTCTGCCTGTTTCTGCGTTATTTTTTGCCCCTCTTTTATTCCCCCTGTATGCCCATATCCTATTGTCCATACTCCTGCCGGGCATTTATATGCTTCCAGCATACATCCCTCATATTTTTTGATCAAATCTATACACTCTCTGCTTGCTTTCATTTTCCGTTTTCCTCCCTGTTATCATCCGTTCCATGCGCATTTGCTCGTAAACATCTTTATAATCCCTTGGATAAGAATAATCCCCGCCCAACCAGCCCATAAGCGCTATGAAGCATATAATGGCGGCAGCTATTGCCGCCATTACCACCCGCCCCCTCATTTCTTTCCAGCCATTTGTGATACTGCCTGTTTTACTTTATCATACCCAACCATCGCTCCGATCCAGTTGGCAACCCCCATCAAAACCAAATATACACTGTTTAACACAGTAAACGGGATCTGATAATTCATGTAATATATCATTGTTCCTCCACAGCCAATAAACATAGCCGCGACCAGCACAAGAACATTGGATGCATAGTTTACTGCCAGCTCATCCAAAAACTTTTTCATCGCTTCTGTTGCAATAGATGTAGCTGTCGCAAAAATTGTTAATAATACTAAAAATACTGTCGCTGTCATAATTCCTCCATTTCCAGGCTTTTCAGCCTACTCTCATCTTTATTTTTTCTACAGTTTTCTGTTTTTGCCTTCCATATAATAAAACCAGTATGTATACCTAATTCGGCAAAGGCCGCCGGAATCCCATAATTTATAACTGCTAAATCCATGACCCCTATTTTCCCGCTTACAGCATTTAATATGAAACATGCTGCCGTGAATATCCATACTGCCCTGAAATTGTAATAATAAAGCTTATCCGTAAACCCCCGCCTAAAAAGCAATTTTTTCATAATCTATTTCACTCACTTTCCTGCTGGGCTACTATTTCCCTGTCATGATCCTTAATTTTCTGTTCGGCGTTCTGGAAATTTTCAAACGCTTGTTCCAGCTCCCCGTTATGCTCCCCTTTTACGATCGCTTGGTAGATCCAGAATAACAGGCGGCCTTGCGCATGTTGCAGTGCATCATTATAAGAAGCTCGTCTTACTTTATTCTCCCTCCTTTTTATTTCTTCCGCTTCCCGCTTATCTAATGCCTGTTCTAAATATCTCCGCACAAAATAAAAAACAAGGCCGACAATTCCGGCCCCTCCTGCAATACTTGATATAATCACTGTGCATATTTCAGATGCTTTCATTGCCGCCACCTCCAGCTACTGCATCCGCAAGCCTCTCCAAGTTCCCGCCAAGAAGCCAGTCCACAATCTTCTTTAACATCTTTTTCAATTCCTTTCCTCCTCTTATTATTTTATTTTATACAGCGAGATCGTCGCACTATGTATCGTCGCACCCGTAATATGATACAACTGGCCAGTAGATGGATTGTATAGCATAAAATTAGGATGCCTGGTATAAGTCACCGGGTAATCCATTGATGGAGATTCCTGTATTTGCCAGCCTGTCTCTGCATTGCACTTTTTGACAACAGGACTAGCATCCTTGTTCGGCAAATATTTTTTGTAATCCATCAGGGCAAAATACCCGATATTATTTATCGCGATCGTCTGGTCAAAATTAGCTTGATTTTGCAAGAAAGGCGTAGCCGGATAATTATACACCTGTCCAGGTATTGCAGATGCAACTGCAACCAAGGTATTACCATCTTCCCCAATCCTGATCTCTCTATAGTTATCCAACACTGTAAGGTCATACTGTGCGCATCCCGCATACACTTCCAAGTCTTGTTCAGGGTATTGTTCCGTTATATCTTTATAATTTTTGACCCCAAGCGCATCTATTAGGCAGCCAAAGGATCCATTACCCAATTTTTTTCTTACTGTATCGGCACCCGTCCCGTACACTACGTAAATTGTGTCGCCTTCCCGTACAAAACTCATATCTCCAAATTTGTCATTTACTGTTTTTAACGCCCTCGAATCCGCCACGTAACCGTCCACTGTAACATTCGTGCTGTTTGACACACCTTTCCAGGCTGCGGTTCCAAGGTTATTTAACCACCTTAGCCACGCATTTATTTGCGGGAACAGTTTCCCCAGCTTCGTCCCACTCTGCAATAATTCCCTTGTATTCGTCACATTTTCAAAAGTGACTGTGTTATTGCTTACCGGATCCGTTGATCCCGGTTTTTCTTTTAATTCCTTTATTTCCTGGGACGTTAAAAATTTATGTTCGGGATCCGTTTCTACATTTTTTGCTAACACTCCGAACGGAAATATGTACCGCACTCCTTTATACATTTTATGTATTTCTTTAATCACGTTATTATCCATGTTTTTGTCCCACTTCCTCTATGATATAACTACTATTTTTAACGTCTGGCAGCTTGCGGATACTATGGTCACATCCCCGCTGGATGCATTATAGGTTATCCTGGCAGACGGAACACCCCCGCCAGATACATACCCAAAGGGATATGCTGTACCACCACCGTTACTAACGACGTCATACGCATATAAAAATATAGTCTTCCACAGCTGCCTTCCTGTAATTCCTGTTTTAAATATCTGTGTATAATGTATAACGCCTAATTGTTCTCCTATTTCACTCCAGCTTGATCTTGTTACGATTTTAGCATTTCCAGTTATTCCTGCGGCGGCTTTTCCTGCCGCTACCCCGGCATTATACTGGGCTGTATTGTCCGCACCTGTTCCGGTCACTTTTACACCGTTTACCCATCCAGTCTTTCCCGCTGTAATGTTTGCAGCCGTTGCCGTTCCTGTAGTCTGGCTGGCTAAAGAGTTCCCGGTCACTTTTCCCGTTCCATTATGATATCCCGCCGGAATCGTATAACTGCCGCCGGCATTTAAAGCCGCCGTTACTGCCCCACGGTTTGCCATGCTTCCTGTTATTTTTACACCTTTTACCCAGGCAATCATTCCTGCTAATACATGCGCCGCCGTCGCCGTCCCATTCGTCTGACCGGCAAGGCTGTTTGCTGTTATCTTCCCAGATCCGTTATGATATCCAGCAGGAATCGTATAGGATCCCCCAGCATTTAAAGCTGCCGTCACTGCCCCCCTATTCGGCATTGTTCCGACAATCCCTACACCTGAAACATTGCTGAAGGTATACGGAGACAGTACCTGCGCCGCCCCCGCATTCCCGGAAGGGCGCGCGATCCTCCCTATATTATCGGCCAGTACCTGGAATTCTGCATCCGCTGCCGTTGCTACCCCCCTGTCAGTAATGGCGGATGCTACCAAACCTTTTCCGTTACTGACAGATCGAAAAACCTCTTCAATCCGTTCCTCATATTCATCCCATTTTGCTTGCTTGGATGCGGTTACATGTACGGCACTATTCCTTTCGTGCGCTTGATATTCTACTTCGCTGGCTTTATTTCCTATAGCTGCTTCCAACGCTTCCACAACTTCTTCATGCTCCAGCATGGCCGCTGCTATTTCTCCGATCGTATCCAGCGTGCTTGGCGCTCCGTTGATTAATTCAGCCACCTTCCGGTCTGCATAGCCCGTCGCTTGTGCATAAGTCCTATCTGCATACCCTTTTGCATCTTCCAAAGCTGTTGCTGCGCTTCCCCTGGCGTCTGCCCCCACTTCCTCTGCCGTATAAACTGGCTTATTCACTTCCTTCGCCCATTCTGCTATATCCGTCTTAGCCAGCAGTGTATTTGCTACCATTTGCGCAATCACATTGATAAGGAGCTGTGCATTGGATTCTTTGGTCCCAGTCAGGCCGTATATGTCCAATGCCTTTATTTTTTCCGCTGCCGATTCGGGAAAAAAAGGTTCTCCGCCGGCATATAGCTGTTTTCCATCCATCCTTTCCACCCCCTTTTTTAATACGGTAACTCATCCACAATCAGACGGATTTCGTTTTCTTCAAACTCTCCGGCCTTTGTTCCTATCGTTATCCATCCTCTTCCTTTTATCTCCTCCACAAGCTCATCAAATTCCTCTCGGGAAATCATGCTATACGGACTAATAACTGCAGTGACATTCTCTACTTTTGAAATCACAACACTCATTGTTATTTCAAAAAATTTACTTATGGCATTACTTTCTGCATAAATATATTGCGGATCATCCCACATATCCAAATAGGCATATAAAATTTCCCCATCATCTGGATCCTCCGCATATAGCCCCGCTTCCGTCGCCACAAATCCTTCTTCCGTTCCAATCGAACTGATTTGACAAACGACAGATGCAATATTCTTATTCGGAAGATGAAAACACTTTGCTACATGCCCATCACGCACATAAGAAATAAGCTGTGTAAGACTTTCCAAATCCGTTCCTTCTTCCGCATGTCCTGAACCAATTTCCACCTTAGTAAACGTAAGAGAATGCCCAGATGCCAACAATTTACTTATTAACTGCATTCCCTTTTTAGTTATAATGGTTCCTTCTTCTCTGACTTCTTCTTTTTTCATTTTTTTCTCCTTTTATCCCGCTGTTACAATAGTTCCTGTTTCTGTAGTAACAGCAATTTTTTCGCCCGAATCCGAAAGAATATATACATTAGGTTTATAACTCTTTTTTACAAAGACAAGGATTCCTGTTCCCATATTCAATGTTCTTTTATAATTGATCCTACAATTTACTGCCAGAGGCTCCATTCCTTTTTTCGCAAATTTTTCTGTCAAGATTCCAACATAAACAGTTTCCAACGCATGATAGTATACTCTGCGGAATATCCTCATTCCTATTCCTGCCGCTTTTATTCGTAATATCAGACTGGCTATCGTTTCTGATAATTCCTTGTGGATTTCATCAAGATCTTCCTCCTCGACAAAAAGAAATATTTTTGCAGGAAACACCTCCCATGCCTCTATACGGGTATTTTTCAATTCAAATAGAACCGCTGCTGCATTAATAATTGTGTCAAGGTTTCCAGCTGACAACATTGCCATCACTTTTACCTTAATCATCATCCTGTATATTTCATCCGGCGCCGCTCCCCTGACTACTCCGTAATTTTCCCCGTACCGCTCTAATACCTTTCCTTCTGCATAGTCAATATTGTCCCATTCCATAACCTTTTCCGCATTTTTATTTATAATGCTCAATCCCCATCCTGCCAGCGAGAGTAACTTTCCTATGTTTGTCTGTACCCGTTCCCCCCGCTCCAATCTTTTTATATCAGATCGGTTATAGGAACTGGTCAGCATCTTAAGCATTATGTATGTAAAATTCATTCCACCACCACCTTATCCGCTGCGGTTACTGCTTTTTCCCGTATGCCTATTTTTATTTTTTCTCTTCCAAGCTCCTGCATGTTCAATCCGATTTCAAAATCAAAATCAACAATCCCTTTCACGAGCATTAGCACTCCCGGAATTCCCTGATACGCAACATCAACACCAATATCTAACCCGCCGCTGGCATCACCGCCAATAAAATTTACCAGCGCATTTTTTATACTATCTTCCCCCGCATAATCATTATTAGTTTCAAGCCTTGTAATCCTAATATATATATACTTTAAAACCGGCCGTGAAAAATAAATATCCACCAGCTGTTCAGATTTTGTCAGTACGGGAATTTTGCTGCCTCCATGCGTTTGTATTCCCCCTGCCTTTTTATGATATATGGTATTTGCAATATTCTCATCCAATCCCCCATATACCACAGCTTCTATACTGTGCGGCGGAAGCCCATACTCCAGATCAGGAACATCCTTATCGTTTTCATATACAAAGGCCGTATATACCCCTGATACGTCCTGTAGTAATGCCGCCCTTATCGCATCCGCATTCACGCCTCCTGCATAGTCTACAGACTTGTAATAACGCTCCCTGTATTCTGCATCCGTTTCCCGTTCTCTGCCATTTATGACCGGGGCTTCATTGTATACTGTCCTTACTCCACGTATTACCGCCGGATTTACCAGTTTAACGATTGTTCCTGCATCCGTATTATATTCTTTTCCTGTCTGTACAGCACGAACCAGTACCTTCGTTTTTCCATCTTCTCCTATTTCCTCTTCCCGCATTACTGTATACTGCAGCCCTCCTGGTGTACTAAGCAAATATCCTTCAGGAATCTGCGTTCCACATTCTCCTTCAATAGTTACATATCCTGTTGCCTTTCCTGCCGGAAGCAGATACAAGCCTATCATTCGTCCGAGATTATACAGGGACGTTCCTTCTGATGTATCTATAAACCGGCTATTATATACTTTTTCCAGCACACCAAATAAAATATTCAATATCCATGCATCCAGTCTCAAAATAATGCCCAGCGGTGACCTTACTGTAAGGTTTATACCATCCCCGAACAACTCCCTCGCCTTATACTCCAATGCATTCATTAACTGTACATATTCTGGCCTGTAGAACCCTTTGGGAGTCAGTCCCCATTCTTCATTCTCCATTATGTATCCACCTCCATGCTTATCACTGTTCCATCCGGCAGCCTTCCCTCAAATGATACATATATCTTTCTTTTCCCTTCGCTATTAATTTCTACCTTTTCTATCTGAGCAACTTCATCTTCCTGAAGCACTGCATCTCTTACCACCTCCATTCTTTCCTCTTCACCAGATTCTTCTGAAAAGAACTTCTTGTAATCCGTCCCATGTTCTGGTGTCGGAAGAAATTCATTCTTCCACGCAGTAAGTGCCATCCTGACATTCTGTGCTATTGTGTCATTACCGTATATGGTTCTCATTATCCCGTTTTCATCAAATTCCAAATCATTGGATTGTTCATCTATCTTTAACGCCATGTTTTCCATACTGTTTACTCCACAAGCATAACTGCTTTTCCATTCACTTCCAGTTCACCATCCAGTTTTATCTTTCCATGTATGGCAATTCCCTCTTTTCCAAGTGCCATGTAATTTTCTCCGGCCCCTATTGCCATGGTTTCCTCTGGTATTCCTTCTATATGATTGCCTCCGCACATGATACCTCCTATAAATATTCCGTCTTTCCCAGTATGGCATCCCGTTGTCAAAGGTTCCGCTTCTTCTCCGGATGCAAAGGCATTGTCACTGTCATAATCCAAATAAACAATAACCCCAACATCTCCTGCTTTATACCATGGCCTTATAAAAAATTCTCTGCTTCCCAGTGTGGCAACTGGTACTTTTAAAATAGGAGGCCTGGACACAAACCGTTCCTCTCTTACAGCCATAACCAGAGGTTTTACATCAACCGTCATATCATCAGGATAAAATTCCATTACCTCTACCATATCCGCAACATGTATTTCTTCAGCCATCTTCCGCTGCATTGCCTGCCGTGTAGAATATCCTCTTGATTTATTCATATTCCCTCCTTACCTAGCGGGCCTGATTTCCATTTCTGTACACCATTCCCCATCTGGAGACCCCCTGTGAGTTCCACTGATTACCTGGTATACGCCACTCCTTGCCTTTGATTGCACCTGAATAATGTCTCCTGCGCCTATATGATGGTTCAACAGGCACTTGATTTTTACCGTTTCCCCTTTTTCGTCTTTTTCCTCTTTCGTACTCTGTGCTTCGTCCGGCGTCGCCACCAACGTTTCGCTGTTATCTCCCTGCGAAGCAAGCAACCCCGTATTAGGAGTAAGTAATGCGCCGCTGTATATCGCCGCACTCGGATCATTTATCATAATCTGATTGTCACGCACCAACATCCTGCTCCCACATTCCTCTGTAACTATTTTTTTCAGTACATCCTTCATCTTCCCGCTGCATATTCTTCCCCTCGGATAAATACGGTTTTCTTTAAGTTCAAACCGCCCGACTTCCACTCCGAATATATTCAGCAAATCCCTCAGTATATTTTCTGCATCTGTCCCCGGCATATAAGTCTTATTTATTTCCGTATTCAGCCATTCCTGCAACACCGCCGTTGCTGATATATCCACAATCCATTCCGTACCATTAAGCTGTGCAAATGCTCCGTTAATAATCCCAACAAAGATAACTCCCACATCATCTTCATATCCAGCATTTAATATTATGGGAAGATTTTTCACGATTGATTTTCTTGTTGCCTCGCTTAGATTGTGGATTTTAAAAGACACACTTGCCAATTCTTCGGAATCATAGAATGGTATTTCAAATTCAAAGTAAAAACCATCATCCATACTGTACCTGTTGGTTCCTATTTGTAAAGAAGCACTCCTTATAAAAAAAAGACTCATGCTTTTATCCCTTCCTTTTATGCAGATATAACTGTACCGTTTTTCCCAAATTCTCTTTTGTTACCCTATCCTCATTTCCATGGATGCAATACGGTATGATAACCGGCTGTGGAAACCTTTCATCTTCCACAGTATTAAATAGCTGCCTCCCATACAATATGGGATCTCCATAACACAGTATTTCTCTCGTTGCCGCAACCTTCAAATCAACGGTATACAATTCGGCCTGCGCATTATACTTTATGGTGAAAATAAAAGTCCTGTCGCCTAACTTTATATGAAAATTATATGGAACCTTATCCGTCTCTATCGGTATGTATTCCACTGTATATGATTCACCCATACCTTCCATCCCTTATCTTCCCATTCCATTATAACTTGCTGTTTTCCTTACATTTGGTCCATTGTTACTTTGTCTGCTATATGAACTTACATAATCCGCATAAGCACCCTCTGTTACAGTTTCTCTGGATGTCGTGATCAATCCGCTTGACTTTATTCCTGCCACCCCATCCTGATTACTCATAAGCCTGATCCCTCCAATTTCTATATAATTGCTTGATGCAATGGTAACTTTTTGGAGTGTAGCGGAAAACGCACAACCATCCCTGTTTCCCTTATCTGCATCCAGTTTCAAACTGATTATAATAAGATTTGACTCCCGAAATCTTCCTACATAGGTAATCAAATCCCTCTGCCTCCACATATTTTCCAGAGCTTCCGCCGTTTCCATCCCACCAACAACTACTCCGTTTATCTGCATCTGCTCTGGATTTTTATATACATGATCTTCTATGCTGCTCCCATTTTCTATTGCATTGGATGTCATTTTACTTGACTTCGTCATACTCTCTTTTTGTACCGTGCCGCTATCCGGTTCAAACCGAACAGCTCCACATTTTCTTCCCGATAATACATAAGCCATACTGTCCTCCTATGTCAGTCCTTCCTGTATTGCCTGTCTCTGCAATCTCTTTTCCTCCATCTTTCGGCATACCGCCTCGCTTACCTTCTCTGCCAGTGGCAGCACCGCCTTTTTTACTTCCTCTATCTGTTTTTCACTTGCTTCTCCTGCAACATTGACATTTAGTTCAATTTTAATGTCCACTGCCGCTCCACCCGTCATGCTTTGCGCTAATAATCTGCTCTTATCCTCTGGTATGACTTTGCTTCCTGATGGCAGTACAGCAATCTCACCGCCTCTTTCGTTTATATAGGTCATTCCACCAGCAAAATTTTCTGTTCCATTAGCATTATGAGGAATATCCATGCCCTCTTTTCCATCGCCGCCGCCAAAGAATCCTACCACTTTCCCAAGCATATCGCCGATTCCGCCCGCAGCATATTCGGCTACTTTCCCCAGAAAGCCAGCTATTTTACTTAAAATTGTGCCGATTGTCTCCAATACTGGAGAAATTAAATCCAGTAAAGGCGAAAGCGCCTGTAACCCTGCTTCCAACAAAGGGAGGGTTGCATCTGCAATCTCTCCTATAACAGGTACCAGTGGCATAATCACGGATTTAAACAATGTATTTAGCGCCTGTGTAAGCGGTGGTATAATAGTTTCCGCAATTTTTGATACTGCTTTTCCTAAAGGCGGCAATACTGTTCCCGCAAGTTCCCCCATTAAACCCAATACTGGTGTTAAAGACTTTACCAGAGGCGGAATCGCTGTGGTTGCTAAACCCACGATAACACTTCCTATGGGTTCCGCTGCTAAAAATACTTGCGAAAACATATCGGCAAAAAGCGGAAGCACCGTTGCTGCCGTATCAACCAATGCCGGAATTGCCGCTCCTATACCGTTCCCTAAGTAATCAATCATTTTTAAAAACATCGGTTCTATTTTGGGCCATGTTTTTAAAAGACTACCCGTTATTTTGTCAAACATTGGGGACAATTTTTCTGATGTCTTCGCCCCAAAATCCGTTATGACCGCTTTCAGGCTCTTAATATTGTTTGCATATCCCGTCTGTCCTTCCGCTGCCTGTCGTTGAATGGAAGTACTGTTTTCAAGGAGTGCATTCATCCTGACCTGCGCAAGCTCCGCATCCTTTAATTTTTCAATATTGCTTCCATAACCCATGTTAAGGGCAGTCTGTTTCAACACTGATTCATCAATTTGTATCCCATATTGTGACAGTGCCGATGTATTCCCTTTTATATAATCCTGTACTGCCGATAGCGCTTCTTCATCATCGATCTTTAACGCTGCGCCTATATCATACACAAGGGAGGTTGTAATTTCCGACATCCGGTCAGCCGCTTCCCCTGTTATACTCAGTTCCTGATACAGTGCTTTGTTTGATACAAGAAAACTCTTTATCTCTGTTCTGCTCCGGTTTACCGCATCAGCAAAATTCTCTGCCCATTCTCCAACTGACTTATCATCAAAAACAGCACCGAATTTGGCATTAACCGCCTGTGTCTCCTTTCCTGCCTCTATCAGCGCTGTCCCGAGATTTTTAACAGTTTCTGCCCCTGCTTTTATAATTTCAAAACCAGCTTTTAACGCTACCAGTTTTCCTACAACACTTCCCAGTGTTTCCCGGATCCCATTCCCCGCATTTTTACCGGCACTTCCCATATTATCCAAATCACGTTCTGTATTCTTGGCATCCGTTCCCAGCTCTTCTGTCTCCGCTCCTGCTGCATCCAAGGCAGACACCATCCTATTTTTAAGGGTCTGTATCGGATACATGAATGCCTTACCGATTTTTCCCACACCCGCTACTGTCCGCTTAACAAAGTCATCCGCCCTTTTTGTCGCATACCCAATACCGCTGCCTACCCCTGCCCTTATCGCTTTCGGAAGGGAATTGCATCCCCTCAGCGATTCTCCTATACTCCTGGACACCACACTCCCTAATGTCCCAACACCATCTGCTGCCCTTCGGAACCCATCAATGGCAGCACCAGCACTTGCTGCAGCCTCGCTCCCGAATTTTGACAATTCACTTTCTGCTTCATATGTTTCTTCTGTTACACCCTTTATGGCATCCTGCATTTCTTCTATGTTTCTGACAGCATCCTCTGTTTGAAATGATATTCCAGCAGTAAGTTTCCTTTGATCTGCCATAATCTCACCCGCCTCGCAAAAAGGCAGAAGGACATGTTATTTCATGCTCTTCCGCCTCTCAATAAATTGATTCATCGCTTCCCTTGCTTCATTGAATTCTGCAAGGTCCATATTTTTCAGTTCTGTATAAGATATACCGCTTCCTCGATATACCATTTCCCAAAAATCTACATTCCGCCTTGCCCTTGCAGCGGCAAGCACAGTGTTATTTTCTCTCTCTAAGAAAGGATTCTATTTCCTTCAGCAGCTTTTCTGTTGTATCAATATCATCACTTTTATTAAAATATTCCAACCCTTCCGTGCTTACCTCTTTCGGTTCCACTACTACATTTTTAAACAGCGTATCGATATATCCCGCTGTACTACGTTTCCCTCCTGTCATTCCACTCGCATCATTCATCTCCATGTAGCTCTGCGGAGAAATGCTCTGTAATGTATACTTATTTCCATTAATGGTTACTTCTTTTTTTCTTGCCATATATTTTCTATAGCTCCTTTCACTCAATCCTTTTGGTCTTTCTGGCCATGCTCTCATATCGATTACCTATGTTCCACCTTGGGTATGAAGATAGTTACATCCACAGTTCCCGCGGCTTTCTCCTTCTTCCCATCCGGAATTTTTGTTACCCTGCACCTGCTTCCGCTAATTGTTTCTGCCGTATCCTTATTGGCATCGGTTATCAGTATATCCGTTTCCTTCCTGTCTATTGCCAGTCTTTTCAGGTATGGAATGGATGCTGATGTGGTCTGCAGAGACATTACCATACTCCCAGATTCATTCGCATTTTCAGAATATACAACATCCCCCTGCGCTCCGACGGCAGGAGTCACACGGTCTTCATTACTGTTTACTGTTACCACGCTGGATTCTGCAAATCCGGTAATGATTCTCCCTCCCACATTTACAGTAACCTTCTTTGGATCATAATTTGCAATGGTCATCTTCCTGCCTCCTATAAATTCACTTTCAGGACACCGCGTGTTACGGTTCCGTGTACTGCCCCCTTCAACTGTGCTTCCCATATAATGTCCGGAATTACCCTGTTTCTCGCTTGCTCTTCCGTTGCGGCAGACCGTGCCGGTATGCTCACCTTATACATTCCTGTGTCCGATTCGCCATCCGAATCAATGATCCCGTATTCTACTGCCTTGCTCAATGTCCTGAATACAGCCATTCCTACCAGCGAAAAACCGCTGTCCGTATACGGCACTACTTCATTCTGCACAAACACCTCATACAGCTCATTTGGCATGTTTCTTGCGATCCAATCCGCGCCGAACAGTGAATCAATCCATTCTCCATCTCCGCACACACCGTTTTTTATATAATTATTCTTATACTCATCAGACACAAAATTAATACAATTCTTCTCCAACACATTCATCTCTGATACTGTCAGTTCATACGCTTGCACTCCCTGTGGCATCTTGAACTTCCACGTGACATGCTGTGGGTACCAAGGAGCCACAGCACCCAAATAAGCCGCTGCTGTATATTCCTTTTGATCCTCCGTATATAAAATAATGCTCCTCGCCTTTACACCGTTCAATTCCTTATTCGTTGTCTCTGCAAAATATACTTTCCTGCGGTCTTCTTCCCCCGATATAAGTTCTGCTTCATTCGGTTCAGATTTCTGGGCAAATTCCGAAAGTTTCAATATGTACTCATCTTCTGTCCTGTCTGTAAGAAATACATACCAGTTATCATTCCTTTTGCTGTATTCTTTTAATTTCTCTACCAGTTCATCCGGAGTTTCTATCTGCCCAGCCCCAATTATGGTCACCTTCCTTATCAGTTTCGGCGGTTCCGGCTGCGCATTTCCCTGGTTAAATATTGCATTTGCCATTCCATATACAGTACTCTCTCTACCCCATTCCTCCTGAATTTCTGCCAAGTCCGTATAGGTTTTTGCATCCTTTTCTTCTTCTGTGGATACCAACAATATTTCCAGTTCATCCATCGTTTTCGGCTTATCATCCAACTTTACTGATACCACTACATCTTTCATCCTTTTCCTCCTTTTCCCGTTTTGCTATTGCCCTGCCTACAGTCAATATATCCCGTCTTTCCTCACTGATATAATTGCAGATAACATCAAAACCCTTACGGTTAGCTTCTTCGTGTCCCATCAAGGTATTTCTTCCCCGTACCTCCATCACATCGGCAATGACGATACCACATTTCACAAAATAATCATATCCTACATGAGAAAACCACCCGTGCGCCCTTTCCGCTATCTCCTGCGCCTCATCCTCCCCCTGAATATGCTTTCCTTCTCTATCCGTCCGATTCTGGCTACATACAGTAAGTGATATTGCCATGGATTTCTGCTCTTCCCTTATTTCCTCTGCGTCATCTCCCTTCCTGCATACAGAAAAGTGACCCATTGTATTCCCGTTTCCTCCTGTTGCCGTAACAGTATAAATAATATACGGAAAAGACTGTTCTTCGCTGACCTGACCACTCCGGTAAACCTCTATGCCATCCAAATATTCATTCAGCCCTTTCACCAATGCATTCCTGATTTCTATTTCCGTCATCTTTCCGCTACACCTCCATCCGAATCTATCAGATACCGTTTCATCGGATGTATCGAATTATATCCGAGTTCCTGCTTTACTACATATAATATTCCGTCCTGCGGATCATATATTTTCCCTCCTACTTCCAAATTGTACCCGTTGGTATAAACTTTGCGGCTATACTGCGTATAGGCTCCTGCTTCTGCGTACATCAGATCCTTATCGTTCACCGGGAAAATCACTCCCTGGAACTTTTCTCTTCTCTCATCACCCGGTATCCATTGCCCGCCGTTTTCTGCACTATACTTTCCGCCTGTCTTTATCAGTTCGTACATATCGTGCATCATTGCATCCGGAATCATCGGGGCAGCAAACTTTGAAAACTGTATCATCATTATTCCTCTGTTATGACATATGTAATGGAATTCCTTAATCTTCCTGTTTCAACCAGCGGATTATCCGGCCAGTTTGATGTACTATTGGTAATAGTTCCTTTTCCTTTAAAATTTTTAGCATTCATCATGTATTGGACTATATAATCCCTTGCCTTCATTCCCACATGGTTTGCGGCAATCTCCGCATCCCATTCCCCGTTCGTTACCTTCGCAACTGCCTCGGCAATATCCTCAAAAATCCTATTTTTATTACTGTCATACCCTGCCCTGATAAAACTACGTTCTGGTATTTCCACAGATGGAAAAAGTATAAACAAATATTCTATATTTTCATCATCCTGCGGCAACTGCAAACGATTTGCTGGCTTCTTGGGTTTAGGTTTCTTATCTGTTGGCCGACTTGGCACCCTTGGATTTTTTCTTTTTTTGTTATTAATGCATCCGAATAAAAACCCTTCATCCGAACGTATAAAAAATAAATTATCAAAGTCAAGAGGACTCTTACCAACTGCTTTTTTTGCTATCGGTATAGCAAGGTTTCTTACATTTTTTGCTTTTATAGTTGCGCCAAATTCATGAATGCCGGCAATCGTCATAATATCAGCAGACGCTTTTACCATTTCCCCCTCTGCGTTTTCTCCCGCAACGCCTTGGATACCTATGATTATTTTCATTCTTCCTAAACGCTTAAGCTCCTGCTTGATCCGTTCCAGTTCCTCTGTTATTTCATCCTTAATTATCAACATTCCCACCTCTTATACTTGTTGACTACATCTATCACCATAGGACTTGCCGATCTATCAAACGTCCACGAAACATCAGAAATACTAAATGCGGACAAACCTCCTGCCCCATTTACCAACAGATTCCATTGTTGCTGCACCATCATCCACACGGCATATTGCAGGTCGTATGGTAAATCTGACAGGTTTTCCTCCGTTCCGTCTTTCGGAAGGATATACCCCGCTATATATTTTACAGAAAGGCTTTTCTTTACCACCGTCAAATCATTGGCCAATCCTGACGGATATCCTGACTTCGCCCATCCCCCGTCACGGTAAACAATTCCCGATTCCCCGTTATTTTCCAAGTAGTATGTTCCTTTTCCGATAATCATCCCTGCGGATAAATCTTTTATTTCCTTTATCTTTTTTACCGGATAATTATTTAGCAACAAACGCTGGCTTCCAGTACCCTCATACCGCTCCGTATATTCCCGTCTGCCAAACTTTCTTCCTGTCTGCCCTTCTATGTAAGCAGAAGCGGCATTAATGATAAGGACAATATTATTCACCACCTGCACATCCACAGCTTCATCTTCAGCATCCATTCCTAAAAACTGTAAAGTGTTTTCCAATGTCGTAAGGGCCGTTCCTTCTAACGGAACCGTAGGTTTCTTTATTTTCTCCGTTATCTGACTGCTCATATTTTCCTTCCCAAAATCGGAACAGCACACAGCTTTTGCCATGTGCTTTCCATCATTGTTCTTATTTATTTTTTTCCGTATTTTTTGCAGGTGTTTTTGTTTTTTCCGAAGAGGCTTCTTCCTCTTTTACCATTCTGCTGCTTCTCAGTTTACTTTCTTTCTTATTCTCATAATTTCCTACACCATATTTTCTGATCATAGCATCCTCCTTCTACACCGGAACCTCTATGCTGTCTCCCAGTACAACCGCTCCCACAGATGTTACCTCTGCACTCCCACCGTCTCCATCCTTAAATGATGTAGTGATTTTTAAAAACCTTCTACATCCCAAAAGGTCTATGTCAATATTAATGTCTTCCTCTGCTACTATCTCAATTTTCTCCAGCATACCCGGCTTCTTACCATTTACCCTGAGAGAGGGGTAAACTTCTGTATCCTGCACGGCTTCAAATTCCCCATCCTCTGTATCACAATGTTCGATCATGATACTGGCGGTAGTTCCGTCTGTCACGCTCCCTGATACTTTCAGTGCAAATATTGCCGACAGGAATCCTTTCCTGTCAACAATATCCGGATTTAATATCACCTTATTGTTTTCCAACAATGCTCTTTTCATATGCTTTCCTCCCTTTTATCCCAACATGTTTACTTTTATATTCTTTACCCGCAGGAACGATTCTTCATGTCTTACGCCAATATCATCGTACATAGTTGCTCTTGTAGCTGCCATGTTTTCATCGAACGCATTATGTTCTATCCCCGCCTCATCCGTCCACGAACCTTCCAGAGTCGTGTAAGTCTCCAATCCCATCTGATCACCCACAAGAAGGTCTGTCCAATTACCGAAGAACAGCTCTGTAAGGCCATTATCCGCCCTGATCTGGTTGCACACCTTATAAGGGAATCCAAGAAGTTTTCCTCCAATCATTTCATCCCTATAAATATAGGTTCCTGTCGATGTCTTCATGTTCATGAAAACCCCTTCCAGCATACTGTTCATCGTCCATCCTGCAGCCATATCGTCAACATTTTTCATGAATGCTTTGGAGCGCACGTACACGGGCAAATCCGCCGTGATATTTCCTTTTTCGTCCGCAAGTTCTTTTTCCAGTTTTTTCGCATCCATCACTTCAATACCTTTATTATTTGCGATCCCTTCCGGCTCGAACTCACCGCCTTTTCCGTAAAGCGCACCATAATCAAGTCCAAGCTGCATACGCCTCATCAGGTCATTAGCAAACATCTGATCCGCAGAATAACTGGAAGACATCAAAAGTTCCTTTGTCTGCGGCACAATCGCCTGTAGGCGTTTTGCCGATAAACGCATATTGCCAAATGCCGGATTGGTTACCTGGATCTTCCGTTTTTCACCGCCCCACATTGCCCTGCTGCCTGCAGTCATTTTGGGGATATTCAGGTTTCCCCTTTCCAGCGGAACTTTCTGCGCACCCAGTTCAAAAATAACTGTCTTCGGATAAAGAAGTTCGATGATCTGATCCGCATATACTTCCGGAATCAAATATCCTCCCTCGCTTCCTACCGTAGCGGAAAGAGCTTTAAATTCTCTCGACATATTTTCATCATCGTATTTTTTCCGTGCAAAATATGATGCCTTTTCGGGATCCCCCTTCGCCCAGACATCCATGCATTTTATCGCTCTCGCCATAAGTACTGGAGCCGATGCCTCCTTTTTTTCTTTCTTTCCCTTCATACTGCCTCCGCTCATATATATACTGCTGTATTTTCTCTGGACGCTCCGCCTTGAAGTCGAACCGGAATATTTGACCTCCCGTCTCGCTATGCTCGATTTCCTTCCCTTTCCTTCCTCTGTCATACCTTCCACGATTTCGGCAACTGCCTCCATGATTTCCTCTGTATCTCCGTCGCCAATCAAATCCTCCTTGCGTGACTTACGCTTTTCATTTACCGACTCAATCGCCTGTGCGATAGCATCTGCCACGTCAACAGTTTCTTCCTTTTCTTCTGTTTCCTCGTCGGCTTCCTTTTCCCCGGCGATCGCTTCAAGAATTTCTTCTGCCACATCTTCACCCACAGGATCCTCTTTCCTGGACTTGCGTTTTTCATTTACCGCTTCAATGGCATCCTTTACGAGTTCGGAAATGTCATCTGTCACAATTTCCTCTTCCATGGAATCCCCCTTGCCTTCCTCGCCGTTCTCCATTGCTTCCTTTACCGCCTGTTTGATCAGCCCTTTCAAATCCTCTTCTGTAGTTTTCATGGAGCTTTTCTTCTGCTTTGCCATCTTTTTTTTGTACATACGATATTTCATATTCTACCTCCTGATTATCTCTATTTCCCGCGACTTCTTTTTCCCAATCGCCAGAATATGCTGTTTTTGTTTTGCAGTTTCTTTTTTCTTCCGCTCCCCTGCTATACCCTCCAGATGATCCGCTGTCTGCCGGAGAGACAGACAGATTTTCTTCATATCGTCTTCACCAGCTCCCTTTAAGTATTCAGAACCGACTCTGACTGCATCCCTTATTTCATCCGCTCTTCTCTGCATAGATTTATAATCCGTTATGACTGCCTGTTCATTCATCGCCCAGGTTACGACGGATATTTCAAACAGTTCCAGTTCTTTCAGATGCCTCATCTGATTCCCATCATACTCAAATACTACCGGCTCATAGCCAATCGAAAGTTCGCTTAGGACGCCATCCTTAATCAAGGTTTTTACGTCGCGTCCCGTGGCAGTATCAGATATCTTTGCCCGCAGATACAAACCGTTTTCATCTTCCCGCAACTCCATCGGTTTCCCTATCGGCAGAATCGCGTCGTTATGTAGCGCAAGTATTTTTACCCGCTCCCACCCCTTTGCCAATGTCTTTGTGAAAGCGCCGTGTTCGACGATATCCCCGCCTGAATCCACATTGCCGAATACCGCCCCATACCCCGAAAAAATCCCTTCTTCTTCATCGAACGTTTCCGTTTTAAACTGGATGGTTTTAAACGCCTTGTTTCCCATCTTCTTCTCCTTCCCTTGTTTTTTTGTATATGAAAAGACGCCTGTTTCCAAGCGTCTTTCATTAACCACTATTCATCTTTTTTACTTATATAAAATAAATTAGCTTATGAATATATCAAATAACAATGACAGTTCACTGTTTCCTCTGCCACATTGCAATCTGGATCCAGCGGCATCATAAGACGGTTTCCCTTTGATGTCACAAACGCCTCGTTAAATCCTATTGTTTTGCCGTTTAGCCCCCTATGTGTATCTCTTGCCTTAGAAGGTTCTGTGACATTCCATGTTTTTTTCGCGAAACCTCCTTTAGCCGCCATATCAAAATTTCCAGCGGAAAGGCTTATATTGCACTCCTGCGCCGCGATCGTCTTTGCCCTGACGCTGTTTGTATTCATGGACTGCATAATGGCTTCCGTAAGCTCTCTCCTGCCTTTTCCCGTCTCCAGTCCATCCACGATAATATTCCTTATGCTTTCCCTCGTAGTCTTCGTTATTCCCTTAATTCGTTCGCCCCCACGGATACGTTCAACATCGACCAATGCCGGCTGCTGTATCTGGTTTAGCCTGTAAACTGTCTTGACGCCCTCCGTGCCCTTTTCATAAGTTTCCGTCCATAAAGGATAAAACATGTCAAAAAGAATATCTTCCTGTGCCTCCCAGTCCAGAAGATTCTTGGTGAATTCCTCCACTAGCCTTTCTCTCTCCGGCTCCGGTAACGCATTGAACTCTTCTTCCGTCATCCCTAAAGATTCCCATATATCCCCGCTGTCTTTACTGCTCCCTTCCAGGGCCTTTTTCACCTGCTTTGCCTGACTGCTAAAAAAACGCGCGGCCGCTGCCTCGAACTTTCTTCCCTGCTCCATCCTTGCACGCTCCAATGACTGTCTCGCCGCCATGCTTTTTTTCTGCTTTATTTCTTCAGCCATACGGAGTATTTTTTCCTCGGAAATTTCAATCTCCGTATTATCTTCCCCGCTGCCCTGTTCCGTCACCTCTATCTCGCTTTCCTGTTCTCCCATATGCATCCCAGTGCCACCCATTAAATCTGTCAAGTCTTCACCGCTTCCCATATATATATCCGTATACTGTATTTTATAAATATTTCCCGCACGCTCTTCCGACATGGATAGTTTTTCCCTCGCCTCATTCTTGGTAAGCAGGCCATTGTTCCATCCTTCCACTGCAACGCCTTTTTCAAATTCCTTATCATGTGGAATAATGTCATCATAGCGCCATACCAGATTCGTTCCAAAATAAGGAATGAGCTGTGCATTGACTGCTTTTTCCCTATCGGAAAGTCTCGGTGTCAGTACGTTCTTTGCATAAATATATTGTGATGCTTCCGCCGTTGCCCTGTTACTGTTTTCCGTTATACCCATGATTTCTCTTGGTACTCCGAAATGTTCCAACACACTGTCCCGTACAAACAATCTCCCGTTCACCATGTCAAGATCCTTCATATTGTCCGCAAGCTTGTTCACACTTACATTTGCACCAATAGCCGCTACTTTATGACTATTGTTCACTCCCATGAACTTATTCTTCCACATTTCAACAAAACGATCCCGTTCTTCTTTTTGAGACCCAGGCATCCCTACCAAAAGGGATGGCGTTGCATCATTATAAAAGAATTTTTTCTGAAACTTTGCCGCGTATTCATCTATTTCTATTTCGTCAGCTATTGCCTCAGACTGTCCAAGCCCCCGGCGAAATGGATCCAGAGGGTTGAGTGTTTTCATCACAAACATATCATCCACGGAAACCTGTATGGAATTTGCATTTGACATCTGCACCCTATAGAACGGATGATTCAGATATGGCGTTTCCATTACCCAATGAGTAGGCACCGGCCATAATTCTGCCGGTATTCCGTCCATTCCCCGCTCAATAATAAAATATCCCTCACCTTTTAGTAAGAGATATATTTCCTGCAATTTCCATATCGCATTAGATGTAAACTCAAATAATGGATTTGGTGAATTCCAAAAATCAAGGAACGGATGTGACTTTAATTCCTTTTCCTCTCCGTTTTTATCTACTTCATATAATTTCCCTTCCACATAAGAAAGATCTGATGCAATCTTATTTACCACGGCCAGTCTCGGATTTTTCCCAAAAGCGCTGATCCACTCCGCCGTATTCCGCTCCGGCGGTATGGACCACCTCGGTATTTTTGTATTATTTATTTTTCCTCTATACTGTCTTCCAGGCAAAAAATTTAAAAATCCCATATTTTAAAACTCCAATTCGTAGCTGTCCCTTCTTGGTGTGTACAATGCCAATGCCAGTGCATCTGCAATATCGGGAGATTTCAGTCCCCGCTTCTTCATCGCTTCCTTCTTCTCCAATACAATTTTCCCGTCACTATTTACCATATATTTTCTCGTGCTTAACTGGGTAATGAGTTTATCGCTTTTACATATTGCAAGTTCACCTTTGCGCAATTTTTCCCTCACGATCCCCCACATAATCCCCGTGCTGTTCTCCATCTCCACGGGATCCTCGCTTTCAATTTTTCCTCCAGCGCCCCCGAAATGGCATTCTATGATTTCCAATTCAAATTCTGATACCTTATTCCCGTCTTCTGCTTTCCCAGTTCTCTCCTCCATTACTTCTTTTATGATTTTATCCCTGTTCTCCCTAAGTCGATCGTATACACCAACTCCAAGACCATCACAGTCTATCTTTACTTCAACCTTTGCGAAAGGATATTTCCTTGCATACCATTTTATCATCATAGTACATTTCCCTGCCAGCTCCATGGTGTCATTGTGAAAATACTCTTCAAATTCCTCTGACCGGCATTGGTTAATCACTGGATACAGGACAGAGCTGTCATCTCCATACCGCGCAACATCCACGCCGATTCCTATAGTATCCGTTTTCGTTATTTCCATCTTCCGATCCGCTGCCTGCTCGCACCAGTCCATCCAAATAAAACAGTCTGGTATTGACTTGGGAAATTCTCCCGCTACGCGCACCCGGAATACATCCGACTCCGCTCCATACATATCCATTATCTTCTTTACAAATTTCCCATTCACGTGACTGCTATTTCTTCCGTCCACATGAATCGCATGAAACTGCTCTCTGTTCTTGTTATGGCTATCATAAAAAAATCCTGTTATTCTGGTAGGATTTCCACACATCAACAGTTTTGTTCCATGCGTGGTAAGAGAACCTAATACCGGCTCAAATACGATATCCTTAACACCCGATGCCTCATCAATAATATACAAAAGATGCTCTGCATGAAATCCCTGTAATGCGTCTGGTATGGTTGCGGTTCTCGCTACCGCAAACCATTCCTCCGGGTATCCGTTCATATAGATTTTTTCTTTTGTCCATGTAATTTCATTTTCCAGCTGAGGATTATTTCTAATCCATTTATGTACCTCTGCCCATAGAATATCAAAAAGCTGATGCTGTGTCGGTGCTGTACAAGGAATTTTGGGGAACGGTCTTGTAAGCATAAACCAGAGTATCGCCCAGCTCTCCACCGCGCTCTTTCCAATGCCATGACCGGATCGGACGCTTGTCATTGGTTCCTGTGCAACACTCCTTAAAATCGCTTTCTGGTTTTCATCCGGTTTTGCGCGGATAATATCCTCCACAAAGTATACCGGTTCATTCGCATAGAATAATATTTCATTTCCCGTCATCTTTCTGTTTCTCCCGCTGCCTATATGCATCAATGATCTGACCGGCCAGACTGCGCTGGGCATCTGTCCCCGCTTTCATATTCTTCTCCAGCCATTCCAACGATTTTACGGCATCATACAGCTCTATGCTTGCCCCGTCCTTCCCCATTTTAACCTTTTTTATAATCCTTCCGTCAACTTCATCTGATTCCCTGAATTTTACATAATTCACTTCTTTTGTCATCTGCTCGCCCGTTTGTTTGTCTATTACCGATCCAAACATACTGGTAACAGGAATCGTTTCCCTGCCAAACGAAATGTAATCTGTTATATTTGCAGTTGCTACATCAAGGTGCCACTGGAATATATCTCTTTCATCAAACATAGCCGCCTCATACTTCTCTTTCTTAAGGCGTTCTATTTCTTCCCGAACCTTAACATTTCTTAACATCCTGCTACCCGCTGCCATTGCAGTTTTCCGATTACAAGCATATGCCTTTTGGTATGATACGGTAGCATTATTTGAATTTGCATAATATATGCAAAAAAGCCCCTGTTTACTGGTCAAATCAGCATCCTCAATTATCTTATCTGCCCAGCCTTCAAGTGCCTTTTCTTTTTCTGTATTTCTTTTATTTTGTATGCATACTTTTTCCTTTTTTGTGTGCATACTTTTTTTTAATATTTCAGTCTTTCCATCTTTCCTCCACCCGTATCTTGTTTTCCACGATTTCACAGTATTGATGGAGACGTTATACTTATCCGCTATATCCTTATATTTCATTCCCGCAACATAATCTTTGTAGGCATTTTCTCTTATTTTTTCATTATCCACCCCACCACCTCTCTATCTACTGTATTGAGAACTATCACATTATCTTAAAGTATTCTTTATTATCCTTCTTCATCTTCAACTCCAAAAGAATAAAGTTTACACAATGCTTGTCTCGCAATATCCGCTTTTTTCTCTTTATTACTAACCCTGCCCGTTGCCTCCTTTACATATGCAACCATCTCTCCGAATACACATCCTGTATATTGGGATATATCCTTCCCTAAAAACTCCAATCTGTCTATGTAAAACTTTGCTTCTCCCTTATTCGGTGCATCAAGTGCGCGTTCCACTAAATTCTCTATTTCCTTGAATTTATTTGCGGCAAGTGCAGTTTTGCTCTCCATATCCTTTTCTCCTTTACAAAAAGTCTAATCAAAGAAAATATAACAATATATTTCTTCTTTCCAATTCCTTCTTCAGCAATTCATTTAATTCACCATAATACGTTATCTTTTCTATCATTCCTTTATCCCTCTGCTTGTTTCTTATCCATAATATTAAAATTGTTATTAAAATTATTACTTCAATTTCTATTACGAATGACATTAATACCCCAAATATTTGATTGCTCCTTGTTATAGCATTTAATAGCGCTTCAACTGTATCAGGAAAATAAGCTGCTGTATTAATTTCATAATCTTTCAAAACCTCTTCCCATACGACAAATATACTAAGGAAAAGAGAACTTATTGACACCACCACCATTATAAAATTATTTATATGTGGCAGATCATTGTCTTTAGTATGAGCAAGACGAAGCATTTCATGCCTCATCTTGATTCTTTTAAAACAATTTATCAATTCTTCTTCCGGCATTTCAGATAATTTTTCTTTTATTCCCTTGCTCCATTCACAATATCCATAATTGTTTTTTTCTTTGAACATCTTTTTATATTTCTTGAATTCTTTAACATCTTCAAAATCCATAGTTATCCCCCCGACTTTTTTATATTATACCATTAAAAGATGCCATGCGCTAGTTATCCTAACACATGACATCTTTTTATTTGAGAAAAAGGGGATTCCCTCGTTGGAGACTTTTATGAATTTTTACATCTTAAATATTATCATAAAAAAACCGCCAAAACCGCCGTTTTAAAAATTTTTTTCAATAAATCTGTCATGCTTATGCCTACAGCTGTCTTCTGTATACTTCTTTCTTCCCTTTTCGTTCATTTTATGAGCTACTTTGACCCATGTGAGATCTTCTACGTAGTACAGCGTAAGGATATTGCGCACTTCAATATCCGCAATCCCTGATATGTATTCCTCCACCTCCCCCTCCAACCGGATCAGTTCTCCCTCTTCTTTTAGCAGCTTTTTCTTCCGCTGCTCCAGCTCTTCTGAAATCTTTTTATATGTTTCATGGGGGAAACCTGATATCCTTATTGTCCCGATCGTCTTCTTCCCCCTTTTCCCCCTGTTTACTACGTCTGTGACATAATAACCTTTTTCATTCATCTTGGATATTTTGCCCTCTATATTTTTTATGGACAGTTTCAGGATGTCTATTCTTTTCTGCGCGGCTCTATACTGCTCCAGCATGTTCTTTTCCATTTTCTCTTCCCCCTCCCTTCTCTGTTTGCCTTCTCTATATTCCTTTTACATTGCTTGCCATCATGTCCGCTTGATGCACCCATAAAATATTCGGGTACTTTTTTACCGCTGCCGAATAATTCCCCCAGCTGCTTTCCCCGGTAAACGCTCCCATGTGCCAGATTATGCAGTGCGCCTCTTCGTCTGTCAGGCGCATTCTCTGCATGGCGATCACCGCTGATTTTATCCCATGCCCTGTTATGCTTGTGCCTTGATTCTTTTTATAACGGAATATCTCTTCTTGGGTTGTTGTTTTTATATACTCATCCATTTTGCACAAATCATGCAGCCACCCTATGACCTCCGGCGACTCCGGGCGCTCCCACTCCAGCTCCATCTTTTCTGTATATTCCCGCAACAACATTGCGACCATCCTTGAATGCCAGAAATTCCCTCCTTCAAACGCTCCATGATGTTTTGTTGAAGAAGGACATGTAAAAAAACTCCTTTCTATCATATATCCTATTAATTCATTACTGAATACTTGTGGTATTCTTTTCTTAAAATCCTCTATTCTTTTCTCTTCATTCCATTCTTTATTCATAGCCTCTCCTTTCTCCATTACCTCCAATCCTGAAATTTTATTTTTCCAACTTATTTTCTTCCTTTATTTCTGGCATTTTTACTTCATCTGTTTCTTGAACATCAAAAATACCAATTACCCAATTTGCATTACCGTTTTCTCCTTTGCTTCTTGTAGTAATGCTCATTACTTCCACGTTATCATCGCATATAACAGCTATTCATCCCCCGGATCCCTCTATCTATGGGTATTATGAGTTCTTCCAGGTTACAGAAATATTTTTCCCTTGAATAAGATACTTTTGTTTTGCTGAACAAATGCTTTTTCTGGGAAATTGGAAACATCATGACGAACGGTGGCTTTGGCGGATCCAACAAATGTTCTTTGAACTGCTTCCTGTTACATAGGTGCAAAGTTTCTTCCGCTACAATCGGGTATCTAAATAGTGCAGTCCTTCCGTCAGGGTTCATTCCGACACAAAAAGCGCATGCTTTGCATATATGTGTTGCTTCAGGTTCTTTATGCCACACCCAATCCATATAATTTGAAGAAAATATTTTATTTACTGGTATTCCTCCACATGTTTCCTCCCCGCATAGATTGCACTTTCCTTCATAAAACTCATCATAATTCTGATTTTCCTGTGGTACTGCAAAATGTACTTCTTTTATTATCTGTTTTCCCTTCGCATCTTTCGTTTCATAAAGAACAGGTTTCTTCGTTTTTTTCCATGCTTTGTATATTACTTCCTGCGGCGTATCTTTTTTCATATTCTCTTTCCTTCTATAATCCTCCTAATTGCGGCCTTTACAAGTCCTTTAATATTTAATCATCTGATCGTTGCACTCCAACCGAATTAATAATTTCAAAAAGTCTATCTGACCCTTTTTCAATTACAATTATTCCATTCTGAATAGCTTCCTTTAATTCGTTGGTTATAATTTTTTTTGTGCATTCAACCCCTTCTACAAATCCCATTACGTATTTTGTCTTTCTCTCTCTTTCAATCCTGCTTTCATGTTTTTTCATTTTTAACCTTGTTTTCCTCTATAACTTTTCCATCAACAATTATGTACCATGTGTCTTCTTTTATGACTTCCCCATCGACACGAACCATTTTTGCCCCTTTTAATTCCC
>Ga0137308_101154_pt1 | contig 29543 bp, 25 predicted proteins | sample Inofrocosms_June_FD_97181 | JGI IMG/M metagenome (GOLD analysis project Ga0137308, IMG submission 97181) | Mouse cecal microbial communities from Vienna, Austria - N-Acetylneuraminic and N-Acetylglucosamine D2O microcosms_June | ecosystem: Host-associated > Mammals > Digestive system > Large...
GTTTCTTTTGCAAAATGGCTGTGTGAAATACAGAAGCCGGATGGTTCCTGGTATGATACCGATGACAGGGAACCGTATGTTTTTGACAGCGCACAAATTTTAAAAGGGTTGATCGCAATCAGAGAGATATACCCGGAGGCGGACGTACATATTATAAAGGGATGCAACTGGATTTTGACAAATATACAAAAAGATGGCAGACTCACAACGCCGTCTAAGGCCGCGTGGGGAAATCCTGGAATGTGTTCGGAATTAATTCACTTGTATTGTCTTTCTCCATTGGTGGAAGCGGCTGAACAGTTGGGAAAGACCGAATATAAAGAAGCAGCATTTAGAGTGCTCAATTATTACAAGGAAAACCATTATGAAGAAATCATGAATTTTGGTTTTCTGTCTCATTTTTATGCCTATGTGATGGAAGCGCTGTTAGATATGGGAGAGACAGAAATGGCGCGTGAGGCAATGGAAAAGGTGGCATGTCTGCAGAAGGATAATGGAGCTGTTCCTGCGTATCAGAACGTGGACTGGGTATGTTCCACAGGTTTATTTCAGTTTGCGCTGGTGTGGTTCAGGATAGGAGATATGGACAGAGGAAACCGGGCTTTTGATTATGCCTGTAAGCTGCAGAATGAATCGGGTGGATGGTTTGGGAGTTATCTCTCGGAAGATAGTAAAGATGAGGATAATGATTATTTCCCGACAGCAGAAATCAGTTGGGCGGTAAAATATTTTCTGGATGCCTTATATTATAAAAATCTTGCTGAATTTAACCTCTGGGCGGATAGCTTTCTTCCTGTTATTGACAGGAAAGACGGAAGATATCAGCTTGTACTGAAAGAAATTTCGGAAATGAGAGAACAAAACAATGGTTTAATCATCTGTGATGTTGGCTGCGGCAAAGGCAGGTACCTGAACAATTTGCTGGAGGATTTGCCTGAAAACAAATATTGCGGCGTTGATCTGTCGGAAGGGGTATTAAAATATATTACTGACGAACGCATTGAGAAGAAGCAGGGAAGCCTTACAGAAATTCCATATCGGAATAATACGTTTGATATGGTGTATACATGTGAAGCGCTGGAGCATACGGTGGATATCCGCAGTGCCGTCAGGGAGATGGCAAGAGTGGTAAAGCCGGGCGGAAGGATCATAGTGATTGATAAGAACAAGGAGGCATTGGGGCGGCTTGAGATTACGGAATGGGAAGTCTGGTTTGACATAAAAGAACTTAAGGATATAATGGAAGAGTTTTGCGTGGAGGTTGATACGGTGAGGGATATTTCGTATGACGGAAATACGGAAGATAATCTTTTTGCGGCATGGATAGGAACAGTAAAACAGAAAAGCACGGAAATTGATTCAGATTAGTATTGTTTTAATAGCTTTAATGTACTTTGATAATTATATATTTTACATTGGAAGATCCTTGCCTTTTTCTACAGGAAATATTATAATATAACTGCATTTCAATCTTGCATCATGCAGATGAGATTCTATATTCAACTCAGTTGATTGTAGTAGGCGGTTCGCCTGAAATTACCAGTTATTTTATAATGATTGCCGGAAAAGGTAAGTTTGATTTCCAGATATCTGCATATTCAAAACAGTGAAGAATGGGAGGATTATGAGAAAGAGATGAATGAAAAATTTCCGGGGATCAGTAAAAGAAAGGATTTTAAGTATCCTCCGATTCTGCCTATTGTGTATTATGAAGGAAAACAAAGATGGACGGCGTCTCTTGATATAGCAGATAAGATACTTTGTAAAGAACTGTTGGGTGAATATCTGCCGCATTTCAGATATCAGCTGGTACGGTTGCATGATTACAGCAATGAAGAACTCTTGGAAAAGGAGGATTGTTTTATTTTGACAGAAAGGAATGGAAAAATGAATCCGGGTGTTTCAATTGTATTGCCAACTTATAATGGTAAAAAATATATTCGGGAGTCTGTTGACAGTATATTGGCGCAGAGCTATACGGATTGGGAGTTGATTCTGGTAGATGATTGCTCAACGGATGGGACCGCAGAAATTCTGGAGGAATATGCAACCGGAGATAAAAGGATTTCTGTTATACATAATATGGTGAATCAGAAACTTCCGCGATCATTGAATACGGGGTTTTCCAGGGCTCGTGGACGGTATTTGACCTGGACATCGGATGATAACCGGTATATGCCGGAAGCACTTGAAAAAATGGTTGGATTTCTGGAAGAAAATGAGAATGCCATGATCGTTCGGAGTGATTATTTTTTTATAGATGCACAGGGAGAAGTGATAGGAAATTCAATAGAGTACTCAGATCATAATATGTATGCATTTAATTGCTTTGGGGCGTGCTTTCTTTATAGAAAAGAAGTCCGAGATGTTGTGGGAGAATATAATACGGATGCTTTTGGGGTGGAAGACTATGAGTATTGGCTGAGAATACTGGACAGGTTCGGGAGAATTTTTTCAATTGATGAGAGATTGTATGAGTACCGGAGACATGGAGAAAGTTTATCAGAATCAAAGCGCCAGATGGTATTAAATCAGCTGGCAGAACTTCGGCGGAGATATGAAGATAAAATGCTTGGTGAGCTGAAAAACGATAAAGCGGAACTCTGCAGGATATATTATGAAATGATTCAGGTTGAGGCGTTTGGCAGTGATATCAGAAATGATTTCAGGAAAATATGCCATGAGTTGGAAAAGGATCAGGGATTTACGGACAGAAAACCTTTTATTGTTTTTGGCGCAGGAATTTACGGAGGGCGCGCCATAGAGATATTGGGGGATAAAGCGGTTTTTTTTACGGATAATGATCCTCAGAAAGAAGGAAAGATAAAGTGTGGAAGGGAGATTTTGTCTTTTGAGAAGGCAAAGGAGTTATCAGATCGATATGATTTTCTGATAGCGGTCCATCATTGTTATATTTATGAATTGATTTGTCAGTTAAATGAGGCAGGCATAAAAGAATATACAACTTTACAGAGTTATATGGCAGACATGGATGACTAAATGCGGAGCGGAACAATGTGTAAAAAAATTATGACAATTTTTGGGACAAGACCGGAAGCTATTAAAATGTGTCCTTTGATTTTACAGCTCAGGAAGCATCCTGAGTTGAGTCCTTTGGTGGTCCTCACAGGACAGCATGGGGAGATGCTGGATCAGGTGATGGATGCGTTTGACATAAAGGCAGATCATAACCTTTCCATTATGAAACAGGGGCAGACTCTGGCGGAGATTACAACGGGCGTATTGCAGAAACTCGATCCGATACTGGAAAAAGAAAAACCGGATATGGTATTGGTACATGGAGATACCAGTACGTCTTTCGCGGCAGCCCTCACCTGTTTTTACAGGGGGATACCGGTAGGGCATGTGGAGGCAGGGCTCCGCACGAATAATATGTATTCACCCTTCCCGGAGGAGTTTAATCGTCAGGCAGTGGACCTGGTTGCCAGTGTGTATTTTGCGCCGACGAGGCTTGCGGCGGAAAATCTTCTGAGAGAAGGAAAAAGAAAAGAGCAGATAATTATTACAGGAAATACGGTGATCGACGCACTGCAAACTACGGTGAAGGAAGGTTATGACAGTGCGGATTTAGAATGGGCGTCGGATGCAAGGCTTATTCTTCTGACGGCTCACAGACGGGAGAATCTCGGGGAACCGATGCGGGAGATGTTTTTGGGAGTAAAGCGTATTTTGGAAGACTTCAGGGATGTTAAAGTGATTTATCCGGTGCACAGGAATCCGAAAGTAAGAGAGATGGCACAGGAAATTTTGTGGGATATTGAGAGGGTGCGGTTGGTCGAACCGCTTGATGTGTTGGATTTTCATAATTATATGAAAAGAAGTTTTCTTATTTTAACAGACAGCGGCGGGATACAGGAAGAAGCTCCCGCGCTGGGAAAACCGGTGCAGGTAATGCGTGATACAACCGAGAGACCGGAGGGAGTGGAAGCGGGAACTTTAAAACTGGTTGGAACTTCGGCGGACAGAATATATGAGGAGACTAAGAAATTATTGACAGATAGGGAAGAATATGACCGGATGAGCCGGGCGGTGAATCCTTATGGAGATGGACATGCATCGGAGAGAATTGAAGAGGCGCTGCGTGCATGGTGCGGGATAGAAAGTGCTATATGAGAATCCAATGAAATCCGTTATTTGGATTCGAGGATGCAGTGAAAAGATATTTGGGGTAAAAGTGAGCATCCGGATACAGCAGATGCAACAGGGCTGGATATGGAGGCGTTTATTGTGAGAATCGGGAAATATTTTGAGGGGGAGATAGGGGGATAAAATATATCGGGGTAATTTCTTTACATGCTTCAAATACAATGTTAGAATGAGGCTATCTGAAACAGGAATTTTGATTTAATGTATATATGCGGCATGGAGGGAAAATGAGACGGTATTTTAATACGGAGGGCGTGTGCAGGCCTCAGATACATTATATGGTGCGGCTGGATGAAAGACTGAAAAAGATCCGCAGCCGTTATATAGAAAGAGGCAGTTATTTTGTGATAAACCGGGGCAGACAGTACGGAAAAACGACAACACTGAAGGCGCTGGCGGGGTATTTGCGGCCGGACTATATCGTATTATCGATGGATTTTCAGGAGATCGGGACAGCAGAATTTCAGGACGAGGCTGTTTTTTCCAGAGCGTTTGCAGAAGTGCTGATGAAAGCCTACAGATATAATGGAAAGACGGAAGATGAGGAAGAGGTACTGAAACCGCTTACCTGTTTTTTGAGGGAGGCTGGGAATCTTACGATGCGGGAGATGTTTGACAGGCTGAGTCTGATCTGCGAGCGTGCGCCGGGACCGATCGTGCTGATGATCGATGAAGTGGACAGTGCGAGTAATTATCAGGTGTTTCTGGATTTTCTTGCACTGCTTAGAGGGTATTATCTTGACCGGGAGAATAAGCCGATCTTTCATTCGGTTATTCTTGCAGGAGTGTATGATATTAAGAATCTGAAATTGAAACTCCGGCCGGACAGTGTGCATAAATATAACAGTCCGTGGAATATTGCGGCGAAATACAATCTTACGATGAGTTTTTCCGCGGCAGAGATTTCTTCCATGCTTCAGGAATATGAGGAAGATAACCGTACCGGGATGAATGTGCAGGAAATCGCAGAAAATATATATGGGTATACTTCCGGGTATCCGTATCTGGTATCGGCAATCTGTAAGTTTCTGGATGAGGAAATGGAGGAAGATAACAGGTATCAGAATATAGAACCCTGGACAAAAGAGGGCGTTGCGGAAGCGGTTAAACGTATTTTGTCGGAGATATCGGTTCCATTGTTTGACAGCATGGTAAAACAGCTTGATCATTTCAGCGATCTGAGGGAAACGCTGGAGCGGATTTTGTATCAGGGTCAGCAGATATCTTTCAGCCCTGCTGAAAAATCTATAAATATGGGTATGATGTTTGGATTTTTAAAAGAGGAAAATGGACGTGTGGCAATAGCAAACCGTATTTTTGAGATGTATCTGTTGAATTTATTTATTTCGGAGGAATCTATCAGAAGTGAAGCGTTTCAATACGGACAGCGTGATAAAAATCAGTTTATCCGAAACGGACATTTAGATATGAGGCTGGTCCTTGAGAAATTTGTAGTGCATTTTACGGATATTTACGGCAAAAATGATGAGAAATTTATTGAGGCATACGGAAGAAAGTTCTTTCTGCTTTATCTGAAACCTATTATAAATGGTGTGGGAAACTATTATCTGGAAGCACAGACAAGAGATGCGAGGCGGACGGATGTGATCGTGGACTACAGGGGGGAACAGTTTATTGTAGAACTTAAAATATGGCATGGCAATGAGTACAATGAACGTGGAGAAGAGCAGCTATTGGATTATCTTGACTATTATCGTATCGGGGAAGGATATATGCTCAGCTTTAATTTTAATAAGAAGAAAGAAACAGGAGTAAAAGAAGTCAGGATGGGGGATAAGATAATAGTGGAGGCAGTTGTATAGCCGGAAACTGTAAAAATAAAGCGAAAAATAAAACGCACGAAAATCAGGGAAATATCATCTTAAACAATTTTTAATAATTTCCCCCGTTTATTATTCATAAAAGTTCCGCTACAATGTGTATATACAATGAATGGTACTAAGCATTGATATACACATTGCAGCGGAACCTTTTTTGTGCGAAAAGGGCGCTGCGGGCAGGGGAAATGACAGGAAAGATAAGGGGATTTGAGCATGGCAAACATACTGGTATGTGATGATGAGAAGGATATCGTTTCGGCGCTGCAGATTTATCTGGGCGGTGAGGGATACACGGTTTTGACGGCGGAAAACGGCAAAGAGGCGGTGGCGGCTGTGGAGAAGGAGGAGGTGCACCTTGTCCTTCTGGATATTATGATGCCGGAGATGGACGGCATCACGGCGATGGCAAAGATCAGGGAGATTTCCAATGTGCCGATCATTATGCTGACGGCAAAGGGAGAGGATGCGGATAAGGTGTTAGGGCTTACCGTGGGTGCGGACGATTATGTGACAAAGCCTTTTCAGCCGGTGGAACTGCTCGCCAGAGTGAAATCCCAGCTCCGCAGGTATATGATGTTGGGCGGCAGCCTGCCGAAGCCGGAAAATCTTTCGATCGGCGGGATTGAGCTGGACGATAAGGCAAAAGAGGTTATGCTGGATGGAGAGAAAGTGCCTCTGACACCAACTGAATTTGATATTTTAAAGTTATTTATGCAGCATCCGGGAGAGGTTTTTTCTCCGGCGAAAATCTACAGCGAAGTGTGGAAGGATAACCCCTATGGGACGGAAAACACGGTGGCGGTGCATATCCGGCATCTCAGGGAAAAGCTGGAGATCAATCCGGCGGAACCGCGCTATCTGAAGGTGGTCTGGGGGCACGGCTATAAGCTGGAGGCGCCCGGAGAGCGGCGCTAGAACGCAGCGGCGGGCAGGGAGGATTGTATTTGGAAGAGGAAAGTATTTTCTGCCTGACAGACAGCATGTAGTGGAGTTTTGCAGGCGCAGATGTCCGGCAGTGTGTGCAGTAGAGTTTGCAGGTGCAGATGCTGACAGTACGCAGTGAAGTTTGCAGGCGCAGACGCTGACAGTATGCAGTGAAGTTTGCAGGCGCAGACGCTGACGGTACGCAGTAAAGTTTGCAGGCGCGGATGCCGGCAGTGCGTGCAGTGAAGTTTTGCAGGTGCAGATGTCCGGCTGTGCGGGTAATGAAGATACGGCGACATGGGAAAAATAAATTGCGCGGCAGGCGCTAAGGAGTATGACATGAATAAAAATAAATGGAAGAGCAATAGAGGATTGAAGGCCGCTTTGACGGTTCTGTCTTTTCTGATGGCGGCGGCAGTGTTTTTCAGCGGGGTGGCAGTCATCCTGATCGGAAACCTTGGGGCATACAATGATACAAAAGAGGAATGCCTGGAGAGGCATTACGATAGATACAGCGAAATATATGCGGTAATGGCGATGGCGAACAGGGAGTCGCCCCTGATGCAGGAGGAACTGAATAAGACAAATTTCCGTTATGGCATCATAAAAGATGAGGATCTGGGAGCGGATGGGATCACGGACATCCGTGAGATAAAAAAGTTCTCTGATCCTGCGAGTTATGAATACTATAATTTTGAGACAATGCCTGAGGTGGATGCGATAGAGAAAGGGGAAGTCAGAGTCACGGAGTTTGAAATCGGCAGCGGGACTCACTATAGCTGGGACTGTCGCCTGTTCGGGTATGCCGACATATATAATGAGGTGTATGTGGAAGAATATGAGCCTTACATGACAGCGGAGGAAATACCGATCATCGGTTATTACTATAACGTGTCCGATGGTATATTCTATTACGAGACGGAAGAGGAATATTACCGGGTGGATGAAGTGGGACTGTTTGTCGGAAACGGCGACGTGAAGATGCAGTTTAAATTTGACTCAGGACAGGGCACTTATTATAATCTGAACCGGGAAGACTGTGTGGTGAAGGATTATTATCTTACATTTAACGCGTTTGACGATTTTGCGGGAAAATCCTGGGAAACCTGGAACACAATTACATTGGATGGTGTGGAACTTGACCATACTGATATCCGTTTTGTGGAGGATGGAAATACGGAGACAGGAGAGTTTCGTGGAAAGCCCATTGCGGAGCGCTTCTATTCCTACAATGACGGAAGTGAGGTTTTGAGAGTCAGAGCCACGGAGAATACGGAAGAGGTTGCAGAAGCGAAGGAAGAGGGGACAGAACGCTACTGGGTGGTATCTCAGGTGCGTGAGCCGCTTTTGAGAACGGGTATCAGGAATAATTTCCTGGAAGGGGATTTATTTGAACAGATTACGTATGTGCTGAATTATGCCTTTGCATGGCGCTATGGTGCCATCGCGGCGCTGGCTGTCTCGTTGATTTTATGGGTGGTATCTACCGTGTTTGTGCTGATCATGGCAGGACATAAGGGAAGCTATTCTATGGCCGGCGCAGGCATTCAAAGAGGCAGAGCGGCGAGGAAAAATGCGGTATTGCGGGCGCAGGACGATGCGGCTGAAGAAAACAGGACGGACGATGCGGCAATAGGCGGAGAGGACTTTGCATGGAATGAAACAGAGGACGAAGAGGAGTCTGCGGAAAACGCGTCATGCTGGGTGGATGCGGTAAAACCGGGATTCTGGCAGAAGATACCGTTGGATGTGGAGACGGCCCTGATATGCCTGATTGGCTGTGTCCTGGCAGCGATAGCTTTGGAAGGCAGCTATTATGGTCTGAGTCCCTGGAATATTGCACTGATGATTGCCTGCGTCGCCGGATGCTACCTGATAAGCTATATCTGGCTGGTTGATTTTGTAATACGCTTTAAGCTGGGCAAATGGTGGCGCAGTATGCTGACCTATAAGTGTCTTGCATGGATCTGTCAAAAGGTCGGCAGGTTTGTGAAAAAGGCGGTGCGGTTTTTCCAGGAGAATCTGTCTCTTTTGTGGAAAGCGATCGTTATTCTGGGAGGCATCAGTTTTCTGGAATGGTTTGGGATTTTGGTGACGGCTTATGCGCCGGGGGCGGAAGTGGTGATATGGCTTTTGTACAGGGCTGCAACGCTGGTGCTGATCATGCTTGGCATCGTGCAGGCAAATAAGCTGAAAGAGGGCGCGAGGAAACTGGCGGACGGAGATCTGCAGGAAAAGATGAATACGGAAAAAATGTTCTGGGAGTTTAAAAAGCATGGGGACGCGCTTAATTCTATCCATGACGGTATCTCCCTGGCAGTGGAGAAACGTATGCAGAGCGAACATTTCCGGACGGAGCTGATCACAAATGTGTCCCATGATATCAAAACGCCGTTGACATCTATTATCAGCTATGTGGATCTGCTGCAGAAGGAAGAGATCGACAATGAGAGGGCGAAAGAATATCTGGAGGTGCTGTCGCGCCAGAGCGCGAGACTGAAAAAGCTGACGGAGGATCTGATTGAGGCGTCCAAGGCTTCCACGGGCAGCATACCGGTACAGCTTGAAAAGCTGGAACTGGGGGTATTTCTGACACAGACCGTGGGGGAGTTTGAGGAAAAGATCACAGCGGCTGGGCTTCATGTGGTGATGCATAAGCCGGAGGCGGAAGTATTTGTGAATGCCGACGGAAGACACCTGTGGCGGGTGGTGGAGAACCTGGTTCAGAATATCTGTAAGTACGCGCAGCCGGATACAAGGGTGTATATCGATCTGGACGACAGAGAAAAAGGGGCGGTGATTTCCTTTAAAAATATCTCCCGGTATGAGCTGAATATTTCCGGGGATGAGTTGATGGAGCGGTTTGTGAGAGGCGACGCTTCCCGTCATACCGAGGGCAGCGGCCTGGGCCTTTCCATCGCGGGAAGCCTGATGGAACTGATGCGCGGGAAACTGGAGATCGTGGTGGACGGCGATCTGTTTAAGGTGGTGCTGCATTTTCCGAAGTGAACGGACTTCACTGACAGATTTTATAAAATATAAGAATAAGAAAAATATGAGAAAGGTGTAAAATCTATTGAACAGTAAAGATTTTACACCTTTTTGATCTTGTTTATCTGATATGCAAAGATAATGAACAGGGAACAACCGTGCGGCCGGCCCACTTTGCGGGGCGGTTGTTTTCCCTATTTGCATTTTTACCATGGTATATACAGGGGATAAACTCAAGAAGATTTTGCTCTTGTTTCGGGGGATGCTGTTTGGTATAATAGGAGAAGTAAACAGGAAGAAGTTTACAGAAAATAAAGAGCATGAGGCATTTTTATGAAAAAGATCGTCATGTTTGACGGGGAGATTGAGACCCAGCAGTATTTTACCTATCGGATGCGGGATGAATTCGAGAGGCTGGGGCATGAAGTATATACCTTTAATCTGTCGAAGACCGGTGAGAGCCTGACAGGACTGATGCGATTTGTGGAGAAAGGCAATACGGCGCTTGTCTGTTTTAATTTTCACGGGATCACGCCGGGGGATGTTTTTCAGGACGAGCAGGACGGTTCCTGGTTCTGGGATGCGATCGACTGCACCTGCTATAATATTGTAGTGGATCATCCGTTTTATTATCATCGTTTTCTGGATGCGGCTCCAAAGCGGTATGTGCATATCAGTATTGACAGAAAACATGATGCCTATATGCAGAAATATTTTCCGGAAAAACTGCGGATTCCGTTTTTGCCGCTGGCGGGGACGGAATATCATCCGGAAGGGTATCTTCCGGTATCGAAACGGAAAACGGATATTGTATTTACCGGGAATTATTCCTCTCCGCATAAATTTGATAAATATATCAAAAGGCTGGGGGATGAGTACGAGGTTTTTTACCGGGGAATTCTGGAGGAACTGATCACGCATCCCGAGCGGACGCTGGAGGATGTGGCGGAGAGGCATATCCGCAGTGAGATTCCGGAGGTGACGAAAAAAGAACTGAAAGAGACGATGGGGAATCTGATCTTTCTGGATCTGTATGTCCGTTCCTATGTCCGGGGAAAAGCCGTACAGGTGCTGGTAGATGCAGGATTGAAGGTGGAAGTGTACGGAGACGGGTGGGATGAGCTGGACTGTGCCCATCCGGAGAATATTATTGACGGGCAGGGTGTAAATTCCGAAACCTGTCTTAAAAAGATTTCAGAGGCAAAGATTTCTTTGAATGTGATGCCCTGGTTTAAGGACGGGGCTCATGACAGGGTATTTAATACGCTGTTAAACGGCGCACTGCTTCTCAGCGATGACAGTATTTACCTTCGGGAGATCCTGAAGGACGGAGGAAACTGTATTTTATATAATCTGGAGAATATAGAGCAGATGCCGGAGCGGATAAAGGCGCTTCTGGCTGATGAAGAAAAGATGCAGCGTATGATCGATAAAGGATATGAAATGGCAAGGAGTGCCCATACATGGGCGCATCGGGCGGATTTTTTATCGGATCTGATCGAGGATGGCGTGATGGATGAAATGTTTGGATAAGGAAAAACGCCGTCCCCAGAAAGTGATGATATAGCTGTCTGCAGCAGATACCGGCAGGAGAAGAATTAACAGGGGAAGGACAGCAAAGTTTATGAACGGATCGGGGCTGCGGGTCAGATATAGTATAAATAGTATATGGAAGGAAAGGTGAGATGAAATGAGTGAAGGATTTTTATTACTGGCAGGCGGACTGGTGGTTGTGATCATTGCAGTTGTGATTTCAGTGGTGGCTTCCGTAACCGGGACGGTAGCGGCGGTTGTGGACGATGACGAGGATGATTAAATGATAACTGTCAGCCTCTGCATGATCGTAAAGAACGAGGAGCGGATTTTAAGAAGATGTCTTGATACAGTTGTGGATCTGGTGGACGAGATTGTGATAGTGGACACCGGCTCCACGGACGGGACAAAGAAAATTGCTGCGGAGTATACAGAAAATTTATATGATTTTACATGGACGGGGGACTTTTCGGCTGCCCGTAATTTTGCGTTCTCAAAATGTACGAAGGAGTATATTTATACCGCGGACGCGGATGAGGTGATCGATGCGGAGAACAGGCAGCGTTTTCTGGATTTAAAACAGGTACTCCTGCCGGAGATAGAGATCGTGCAGATGAAGTATGGCAATCAGCTTCAGTTTTCCACGATCTATAATTTTGATGAGGAATACAGGCCGAAGCTTTATAAAAGGCTGCGGGAGTTTGTCTGGGAGTATCCGATCCATGAGGCGGTGCGGCTGGAACCGGTAATTTATGACAGTGATGTCGTGATCACCCATCTGCCGGAGGCGCTCCATACGGGGCGGGATATCGCCGCTTTTGAAAAGATGGTGAAAAACGGGGAGTATCTGGATAAAAAGCTTTGCGGGCTTTATGCCAGGGAACTTTTTATTTCCGGCTCGGAAGAAGAGGTCTGCAGGGCGAAAGCATATTTTAAGGCGGTCATTGAGGAAGAGGGAAGGACGCCGCAGGAACAGATGGAGGCGTTCTGTGTGGTAGTGCGCGCCTGCAGGTTATCCGGGGATGTGGCGGAGTTTTATAAGTATGCGATGCGGGCGGCGGCATCCGATGAGGAGATTCCGGCGGAGATCTGTTATGAACTTGGGTGTTTTTACAGGCAGCAGGGAGATCTGCCGGAGGCGGCAATGTGGTTTTATAATGCGCGGCATGAGACAGAGAGCATTCTGGATGGAAAGTGCGGCGGAGAACTGGCGGAAGAAGGACTGGAAGGATGCAGGGAAGATGTACCGTGAAGAAATACGCGGTACTGGAAAACAGCGGATTGCTGAACGGTGCATAGCTTCGGATGCAGATGCCGTGAAACGGCAGCTGTATGCGAAGGTGCAGGGAAGATGTACCGTGAAGAAATACGCGGTACTGGAATAGGAGAAAAAAATGAGCTGGGAAGATGGTGTGAGGAAAGTAGTGCCTTATGTGCCGGGGGAGCAGCCGAAGAGGACGGATATTATTAAGCTGAATACAAATGAGTGTCCTTATCCGCCTGCACCGGGGGTGAAAAGGGCGCTTGATCAGACGGATCATGAAGCGTTTCGGCTTTATCCGGACCCGGAATCCGGGGTGCTGGTGAAGGCGCTTGCGGAGTATTACGGTCTTTCGGAGAAACAGATTTTTGTGGGTGTTGGGTCTGATGATGTGCTGGCGATGGCATTTCTGACTTTTTTTAATACCGGGAAACCGATTCTGTTTCCGGATATTACTTATTCTTTTTATGATGTATGGGCGGATCTGTTTCGGATTCCGTTTGAGAAGGTTCCGCTGGATGAAGACTTTCGGATCCGGGCAGAGGACTATACCGGGAGAGCGTGCGGCGGGATCGTGATAGCAAATCCCAATGCGCCGACAGGGGTATTTTTGCCGCTTAAGGAAATAGAGAAGATCATTGCCGCAAACAGAGATGTGGTAGTCATTGTGGACGAAGCTTATGTGGACTTTGGCGCGGAGAGTGCGATGGGGCTGCTTGAAAAATATGATAATCTGATGGTGGTGCAGACTTTTTCAAAGTCCCGGGCGATGGCAGGAATGCGGATCGGTTATGCGTTCGGAAATGAAAAGCTGATCGGCTATCTGGCAGACTGCAGGTTTTCGTTTAATTCTTATCCGATGAACCGTCCGGCGCTTGCGGCGGGTGCGGCGGCGCTTGAAGATGATGTTTATTTTCGGGAGATTTGTGGTAAGATCATAAAAACAAGAGAGCGGGTAAAGAGTCGTCTGAGGGAACTTGGATTTTCTTTTATGGACAGCAGGACAAACTTTGTGTTTGCCGCCCATGAAAAGGCATCAGCAAAAGAGATATTTGAGATGCTGAAGGAGAACGGGATTTATGTCCGGTATTTTGCAAAGCCCAGAATCGATAACTACCTGCGGATCACGATAGGGACGGATGAGGAGATGGACAGGCTGCTTTCGGTGCTGGGAGAGTATCTGGCAGGCAGGAAATGAGCGGAGTGAAATAAGATAGATTCAGCCGGGAATAAGTAAAGCAAAATAAGATAGATTCAGCCGGGAATAAGTAAAGCAAAATAAGATAGATTCTGTCAGGGAAAAGTAAACAAAATGAATTATATTCCGGCGGGATTGATATGTGTGAAAAGTCCGGCATAAATATAAAAAGATAAAAAAGTAAACGGATCAGGAATGGTTTGCTTTTTTGTTATATAAAAATGAATTTCGGGAAAGGATAAAGTTATATGTTAAAAAAATATGCGTGGGTGTTTATTATCTCTATGGTGCCTCTGATTGAGTTAAGAGGTGCTATTCCGGTATCCCAGGGATTGGGGCTGCCGATTCTGTCGTCTTATGTCGTGGCGGTTGTCGGAAATATGGTGCCGGTGCCGTTTATCTATCTGTTTGCCAGAAAGGTGCTGGAATGGGGAGCGGATAAGCCTCTCATCGGTAAATTTTTCAGTTGGTGTCTGGAAAAAGGTAAAAAGGGCGGTCAGAAACTGCAGGAAAAAGCAGGAAAAGGGTTGTTTATTGCACTGCTTTTATTTGTGGGGATTCCTCTGCCGGGTACGGGCGCCTGGACAGGTACACTGGCGGCAAGTATTCTGGATATGGATTTTAAGTCCAGCGTTATGGCGGTGATGTTGGGGGTACTGCTTGCAGGTATCATTATGGGTATTGCCAGTATGGGGGTGTTTGGTGCGTTGGGAGCAGTGTTTTCATGATGTGATAGAAAGTGTGTTTCAATGCTTTGCGGCCAATCTGGTGCATAATAGGCAGGAATAGCCAGAGTATGTTTCGAGAATTGTTTTAACAGTACCGATTTTGTATAGGAGGCTGTTTTTATGGGGAAATTGATAAGAACCGGAAGTCTTGTTGAGCATGATGATGAGTTGGATATAAAGGGACCGGAAGAAGGGAAAGTTTATCCCATGAGCGGCATTAAGATTGATAAGGGATTCTATTCGCTGTTTGAATTAAAGCGCCGTTATAGTGCTTCACCAAAGAGGATTATTTTGGACAGTGATTTTCAGAGGGAGGATATTTGGCGGAGAGAAAACAAAGCAGAGTTGGTGGAAAGCGTATTGATGGGACTTCCGCTGCCTATTTTCTATTTCAATCAGGATAAATATGGAAATTTAATCGTGGTGGATGGCCGTCAGCGCTTAACGGCATTGTTTTCTTATATGGATGATGATTACAGGTTGAATAATCTGAAAATACTTCCGGAACTCAATACTAAGAAATTTTCCGAGTTGTTACCGGTACAGAGAACCCGGATAGAAGATTTTCAGATTCAGGCGCACATAATTATGCCGCCGACGCCGGATCGCATAAAGTTTGATATTTTTGACAGGGTGAACCGTGGGGGAATGCGGCTGAACAGGCAGGAAATGAGAAATGCATTATATCAGGGAGAGGCAACATGTCTGATAACATGTCTGGCGGAAAGCAAAGCATTTGAAACGGCTACAGGGAAGGCTTTTCTGCGTGAAAAGCGGATGAAAGATAAATATATATTGACCAGATTTATTACATTTTATCTTTATCAGAACAAGGCATTGAAAGACGAAAAAGGTGCCGTGTATGTGTATAAAGATGATATTGATGAATTTCTGGGAATCGGAATGGATGTACTGAATTATATGGAATCCTCTGAAATTTGTAAAATAGAGAAAATGGTGTTGGACTGTCTGGAAAAATCTTATTTTTATCTGGGAGAAGATGGATTTCGTTTAAGCGGCGGGGAAAGACGTTCTCCGATAAATATGAATGTTTTTGAAACAGTGATGTGCGTGATGCTGTTTTTACCTTCGGAAAAAGAATGTTCCAGAGAACAGGTGCGAAATGCCGTTCGCAAACTGATAGATGCCGATGAATTTCGGGAAAATATAGGAAATCATCGGGACAGTTCACAACGGCTTAAATGGAGACTGGAACAGGCTGAAAGATTAGGGAGGTCATTTGAAGTATGCTGATACGAGGGCTGGAGATTGAAAACTTGAAAAGTATAAAAAATATAAAAATGGAATGTTCGGACCTTAATCTTTTGATTGGAATAAATTCATCAGGAAAATCATCTGTGCTTCAGGGATTGCTGTTGGTTTCTCAAAATATGGAGCAGGAGTGTGGATTAAACGGCAGTTTTGTATCTTTGGGAACTTTTTCTGAAAGTCGTTGTATCTATGAGGAGAAAAAAGAAATAAAAATTTCAGTCCGAAGCGGGAGAAGATGGATATGCGTGATGTTCAGATCCAAAGAGGACGGGGGGCTCGTGGTGGAGAAAGAGACCGATTCTGAAGAATCAGATTCTGTTTTTTTAAGAGAATTTCGCCCCGGAGAGAAAAAAGTTCAATACTTGTCTTGTCACAGAGTAGGCCCGCAGAATGTATACGCAAAAAATATGACTATGGAAGAGGGGATTGGAACAGATGGGAGATATGCAATTGCTTATCTGAACCAGCATCATATGGATGTGATAGAACCGGAATTCTGTAAAGGTAATATAGATTATACACTTCTGGGGCAGGTGAACTGGTGGCTGTCTTATATTGCTGATGCAGAGATAAGTACAGAAGAAATTTTGGGAGCAGATTTAATAAAAGCGAGTTATACAATGTATGATGCGGTTCAAATCAGACCGGTGAATATTGGAGCCGGAATCAGTTATCTGATCAGTGTGCTGATCATATGTCTTTCATCTCCCAAAGAGGCCGTGATCGTAATGGAAAATCCCGAGATTCATTTGCATCCGGCAGCCCAGGCAAAGCTTTGCGAATTTTTATATTTTGTATCACAGAATCAGCGCCAGCTTTTTGTTGAATCCCACAGTGATCATATTTTTAACGGCTTTCGGGCAGGGATTGCGTCAGGGGAGATGGAACAAGATGCAATTAATATTCAATTTATCAGTTTGAATGAGGAACATTTATCTCAGGCAATGAAGGTAAAAATTGGAAGAATGGGGAGAATTGAGAATCAGCAAAAAGATTTGTTTGATCAATTTGATATTGATTTGAATAAGATGATCGGATTGCCGGGGAGGAAGAATGGAGTTAATACTTAATGATTTTTCTTTAGACGGGCAGTTTAAGAGAGTGGAAGATTTTGCAGATTATATACGGGATGTGCTGGCACCCTTGCTGGATGTCATTGTAGAAAATCAGATGAAACTGTTGAAAAAGTCTGACTTTTACAATGCGGCGGTGACTGCAGAACTATCGCTGAATGATCTGATGATGATGGCGAATGAACCGGCGATTTCTTTGCTGAAAAGATATATTGTGAATCTTGGATATTGTGATCCCTATTGGGACGATGATATGGCGACAAAGGAAGAAGTTCAAGGAGGCCTGTGATATGCGCGGAGGTCAATGGGCGCTGTTATGCGGATGAAGCGTTATGTAATAATGGGTTGAGTGAAGCGGATATGGTGAATATTCTGGAGTCAGTTCCCAGATTGATAGAAGATTTGGAGAATGGAAGAAAAACTGATCTGTGGGATAAGCTTCAGGAAGATATTTTTGAATTGAGAATGCATGTCAGTTCAGGGCGTATTTTTCGGTTATTATTTACACAATATCATGGAATTTGTTTTTTAAATGGATTTATTAAGAAAACGCAGAAGGCTCCTGTAAACGAAATACGTAAAGCTGTCGAGATTAAAAAACAGATTACCAAAGTGTTGTAGAGCAACGATTATATGGGAGAAAATACAGTGAGTGACAGCTATACCGGCTTCGCGGAAGTTTATGATGAACTGATGGACGATGTGCCCTATGGAGAGTGGGCGGAATTTTTGATCGCCACACTAAGAGAATACGATGTGGGAAATGAGCCTGCTGCGGAAGAGGGCAGAGTGTGTAAGCAGCAGGATGCAGAGAAAGCGGAACAGGCAAAAAATCTCGCCATCGAACGTAATACCGTGCTGGATCTGGGATGCGGTACAGGGACGTTGACAGAACTTTTATACCGCGCCGGTTTTGATATGATCGGCATTGACAACTCCGAAGAGATGCTGCAGATCGCGTTAGAAAAACGGGAAAAAAGCGGCAGTGATATTTTGTATCTCCGGCAGGATATGCGGGAGTTTGAACTGTACGGAACGGTGGGAGCCGTCTGCAGTGTCTGCGACAGTTTGAATTATATTCTGGAAGAGGGAGATATGGTGGATGTTTTTTCGCTGGTGAATAATTATCTTTATCCCGGCGGAATTTTTGTGTTTGACTTTAATACGGTGTATAAGTATGAACAGGTGATCGGGGATGCGACGATCGCGGAAAACCGGGACGATTGCAGTTTTATCTGGGAAAATTATTACGATGCGGAAAGTCAGGTCAACGAGTATGATCTGACGGTTTTTGTCAGGGAAAAAGGCGGAAACAGTTTCCGGAGATTTACGGAGACGCATTACCAGAGGGGATATACGCTGAACCAGATGAAAAGTTTTCTGGAAGAGGCAGGACTTGTGTTTGTGAAAGCGCTGGATGCGGATACCCGGGGAGATGCGGGAGCGGAGAGTGAGCGGATCTATGTGATCGCGCGGGAGGCGAAGAAAAGGAGGGAAGCATTATGAAGGCAGGCAAATTACTCGGTGCGGTGTTGGTGATGGTATGCGTTGCCGCCGGATGCGGATTTAATCCGATGCTTGCGGTTTATGATGATAATGCAAAGATTGCTGGCGATACGAACACATATAACCTCTCGAACTATGAGCAGGTGCAGTCTGATCTGCATTTTACGGCAAGTGTCGGAAAAATGGAAGGGATGGATACGATATGGGTTTTAGATGCCGAAGAGGATATGACTGTAGATATTACGTATCAGTTGAGTGTTTTTTCCGGCAAAATGAAGCTTGTACTGATAGATCCCGAAAAAGAAGTTTCGGTCATAGTGGAATGTGATTCCGAAATGGAAGAGACGGTTCAGAGCACTTTGGATGTGAAAAAGGGCAACAACAGAATTAAGATCGTTGCGGCGGAAAATACACAATTTGATATAGATATGACTCTTTCAGCAGGCGGGCTTAAGGAGTTAGGTTAGGGAAGCAGAGGAACAGTATGAATGATTATATGGTAAGAGGAACTGCGGCGAACGCCCAGCTCAGAGTATTTGCGGCAACAACAAAAGAAACTGCAGAGAGGGCGCGTTTGGCGCACAATACCAGTCCGGTGATGACGGCGGCTCTGGGGCGTCTTCTGACAGCCGGGGCGATGATGGGAAGCATGATGAAGGGGGAGGAGGATATTCTGACCCTGCAGATCCGGGGGGAAGGCCCGGGAAAGGGATTGATGGTAACGGCGGATGCCAAAGGGAATGTCAAAGGGTATGCGCTGGTGCCGCAGGTGATCCTGCCTGCGAATGAAAAAGGAAAGCTGGATGTGGGCGGCGCGCTGATGGGCAGGGAATACTACCGGAGTGCCGGGGAAAACGTGCCGGAAGAAGGTGCAGGTATCCCGGATGGAGGACAGCGGGCGGAGGAAGATGCGTCAGGAGCATCAGGCAAAGAGCCGGAAGCGGCAGAGAGGAGCAGAGAGGCGCCGGCGGGTGAAAACGAACCGGCGGCACCGGTGGGCGGCGTGCTCAGCGTGATCAAAGATCTGGGTATGAAAGAGCCTTATGTGGGGCAGACTGCATTACAGACGGGAGAGATCGCGGAGGACCTGACTTATTACTTTGCTGTTTCGGAGCAGACGCCTTCCTCTGTGGGGCTCGGTGTATTGATGGAGAAAAACAATACGGTAAAGCAGGCGGGCGGTTTTATTATCCAGCTGATGCCATTTGCGGAGGATGCAGTGATCGAAAAACTGGAGCGGAACCTGCAGCGGATCAAGCCGGTGACGACCATGCTGGAAGAGGGGCTGACACCGGAAGGTATTCTGGAAACGGTGCTGGAAGGCATGGATATCGAATGGACGGACAGACTGCCGGTGCAGTTTTACTGCAACTGCAGCAAGGAGCGGGTGGAGAAGGCGCTTGTCAGTATCGGGAAAAAGGAACTGACGGATATCATCGCGGAGGGGAAACCCATTGAGGTGAAGTGCCATTTCTGTGATCATTCGTATGAATTTACAGTGGAAGATATGAAGGAACTGTTGAAGCAGGCCGAGTAAGCGGCAGATGCCCGGTCAGGGACACGAAACAGTTTGCAGGCGGGGTAGAGGCGGCAGATGCCCGGCAGGGATACAGATCAATTTACAGGCGGGAAGCAGCCGGAAACTGTTTTCGGGTAAGGCGGTAAGCTGTACCGGAAGGACATCCGTGGAGCCGGAATACAGAACATATGGGCAGTTTCCATAGAACGACAAGTCAGGGGGAAATTTTATGCGGCACGGTTTTATAAAAGCGGCGGCAGTGACGCCGAACATAAAGGTGGCAGATCCGGTTTATAACGCAGAGCGTATTTGTGAAAAACTGAAAGAAGCTTATGAACGGAAAGCAAAGATCATTGTTTTTCCCGAACTTTGTATCACCGGATATACCTGTCAGGATCTGTTTTTGCAGGAACTTTTATTACAGGAGGCGCTGGCTGCGCTGAAAAGGATCACGGAGTGCACAAAGGGGCAGGATGCCCTTGTCTTTGTGGGGCTGCCCGTGGTGCGGCATCAGAAATTATATAACACGGCGGCGGTTCTCAGGGACGGGAAAATACTGGGGATGGTTCCGAAGACTTATATTCCGAATTACGGGGAATTTTATGAGGCGAGGCATTTTACGCCCGGGAACGGGGAGGCGGCGGATATTCTGATAGACAAAGAGAAGATTCCGTTCGGATCAAAGCTGCTCTTTGCCTGTGAAGAGATGCCTTCCTTACTGGTAGGGTGTGAGATCTGTGAGGATATGTGGGCGGTGGAAACACCGGGTACTTCCCATGCGCTGGCGGGAGCGACCGTACTGGTCAATCTATCCGCGTCCAATGAGACGGTGACAAAGGATGAATACCGCAAAATGCTGATCGGGTCCGGCAGCGCAAGGCTGGTCTGCGGTTATGTGTATGCCAGTGCGGGGGAGGGAGAGTCCACTCAGGATCTTGTGTTCTCAGGGCATAATATGATCGCGGAAAACGGCAGTATTTTGGCGGAAGCGGAGCGTTTTTCGAATGAGACTGTATACGGGGAACTGGATATTTTCAGGCTGGCAGAGGAAAGGCGCAGGCTGAATACTTTTCTGACAAGGGACGACGGCGGGTACACGATCATACCGTTTTCTTTGAAACAGGAAGAGACAAAGCTGACCAGAAAATTTGCCAGGGCGCCTTTTGTGCCCGCGGAAGCGGCGACCCGGGATAAGCGGTGCGACGATATATTGAAACTGCAAAGCTACGGGCTGAAAAAGCGTTTTGAGCATACCAGTGCCAAAACGGCGGTGATCGGGGTTTCTGGCGGGCTGGATTCCACGCTGGCGCTGCTTGTGACAGCGAGGTGTTTTGATCTTCTTCAAAAAGACAGAAGCGATATGATTGCGGTAACAATGCCCTGTTTCGGCACTACGGACAGGACTTATCAGAATGCCTGCAAGCTTGCAAAGACGTTGGGGGCAGTGCTGAAAGAGGTGGATATCAAACGTTCGGTGATGCAGCATTTTGAGGATATCGGACAGGATATGGATAATCATGATGTGACTTATGAGAACGGGCAGGCAAGGGAACGGACGCAGGTGCTGATGGACATTGCGAACCAGAGCGGCGGCCTTGTGATCGGCACGGGGGATATGTCGGAACTGGCGCTCGGCTGGGCAACCTATAACGGCGATCATATGTCGATGTACGGCGTCAATACCGGTGTGCCCAAGACGCTGGTGCGCCATCTGGTACAGTATTTCGCGGATACCTGCGGCAATCAGGAACTGGCGGATGTGCTGCGGGATGTGCTGGATACGCCGGTATCGCCGGAACTTCTGCCGCCGGTGGACGGTGTGATCTCCCAGAAGACAGAGAAGCTTGTGGGGCCTTATGAACTGCATGATTTCTTTTTATATTATGTGCTCAGGCTTCATTTCCCGCCATCAAAGGTCTACAGGCTGGCGCGGGAGACCTTTGGCGGCGTGTATGCCTATGAAGAGATTTTGAAATGGCTGAAAATCTTCTATAAAAGATTCTTTTCCCAGCAGTTTAAGCGTTCCTGCCTGCCGGACGGTCCGAAGGTCGGCAGTGTCGCGGTTTCGCCCAGAGGGGATCTGCGGATGCCGTCGGATGCGTCTGCGGCGGTCTGGATAAAAGAGGCGGAGGCGCTGAAACCATAGAGATGTTGGGGCGCCGCGGCAGGTAATCATTCTGCCGTGACACCGCGGAAACTATGGGAAGAAGTCGGGCTTTGATGTGCAGGTATCTTGTCAGGGTACCTGCACTTTTGTCAGAGTATCCCCGATGACTTCCAGAAGCAGTTCGGAAGTATAGGTGGCTTCTTCGGCATAGGTGATGTTTTCCAGAGACTGATTTTCACAGATCTGCTCGGAAATGGTGCTGAAAGAAGGTTCCAGTAAAGGATACAGGGTGGAGATCTTGTCGCTGACGGGCGTCATGGTTAAAGAGACGATCTGCGTTTCGTCTACGGTGAGGTTGATCTCCACGGTCTCATCTTCCAGATAGATGGCGCTTCTGTAGGCACCGGGCTGGTAGATGGGAGTCTGTGTGCCGTCCTCGGTTCCTGTTTCTGTCTCAGGCGCTTTCGGCGTCTCTTCCGGGGTTTCCTTATCGGAGCGGAACATGATGAAAAGCAGTATGATGAAAAGGATACCCAGCACAACGAAGATTCCTGTATAAATTAATTCTTTCAGGTGTAGTACGACAATTTTTGTTTTGGAACTCATAGGCTCTCCCGGGGTTATAATGATTGCTTTGTATTATCATATTAGGGTCGGGACGAAATTATGACAGAAAAACGGCAGCAGCGGAGGCTGAACCGTCACAAAAAACGGGTCGCTGCGGAAGCCGGGACAAATCCGGGATTGACAAATAACGGCAGGTCGGGTATGATTTGAAAAGACAAAGGCGTTCTTATACTAAGGGGTAAGAGCGCCCTTTTTAGATATAACTGGGCTGGCAGGAAGAGTCGAACCGGCAGGCAGGTGAGACTGTTTGCGGCGGTACGGTCTGCAAAGCGGATGACAGCGCCTCCTGCCTCAAATAAGATCGAGAATAGGAGAAGGGGATGAAGAATTTGACAAAACAGGATATCATGAATCTTGTGGCAGAAGAGGATGTGGAATTTATCCGGCTGCAGTTTACGGATATATTCGGCAATCTGAAAAATGTGGCGGTGACGTCGAGCCAGCTTGAAAGGGCATTGAATAATGAGTGTATGTTTGACGGTTCTTCCATTGAGGGATTTACCGGCAGGGTGGAGTCGGATATGTATCTGTATCCGGATCTGAATACCATGACGATCTTTCCGTGGCGTCCCCAGCAGGGCAGGGTGGCGAGGCTGATCTGTGATATTTACAGACCGAACGGAACGCCTTTTGAGGGAGATCCGCGGTATATTTTGAAAAGGGCGATTCAGGAAGCGGCGGATATGGGCTACAGCTTTGATGTGGGTCCGGAGTGCGAGTTTTTCCTGTTCGATATGGACGAGAATGGTGCGCCGACCACCCATACGAGGGAACAGGCGGGTTATTTTGACATGGGTACCGTGGACTTCGGGGAGAATGCCAGAAGGGATATGATCCTGACATTGGAAGAGATGGGCTTTACGGTGGAGTCCTCCCATCACGGGAAAGCGCCGGCACAGCATGAAATAGATTTCCGGTACGGCGAGGCGCTTCAGGTGGCGGACAATATCATGACATTCAAACTGACGGTGAAGACCATTGCCAAACGGCACGGCCTGCATGCGACGTTTATGCCGAAACCGAAATTCGGCGTGACGGGTTCGGGTATGCATATCAACATGTCATTGAACCGGAACGGAGAAAATATATTCGGGGATGCTTCCGACAGAAACGGATTGAGTAAAGAGGCGTATTGTTTTATCGGCGGCATTATGAAGCATTTAAAGGGGATGACCGCCATCACAAATCCGCTCGTCAATTCTTATAAACGGCTGGTGCCGGGGTATGATGCGCCGGTGCATATTGCCTGGAGTATCGGCAACAGGAGCCCGCTGATCCGGGTGCCCGCAACGGACAGCAGACATGCGCGGATCGAACTGCGAAATCCGGACCCCTGTGCAAATCCGTATCTGGCGCTGGCGGTATGCCTGCGCGCCGGGCTGGACGGCATCAGGAATCATATCATGCCGCCGGAGAGCGTAGATAAAAATATACAGGAAATGTCCCGGGAGGATGTGCAGCGGGAGGGGATAGAGTCTATTCCGGCAACACTGCTGGATGCGCTAAATGAACTGGAAAAAGATCCTCTTGTGACGCAGACGCTGGGGGATCATGTGACAGGCAACTATGTCAGAGCAAAGAGGGAAGAGTGGAAGGAATATATCTCCGATGTCTCGGAATGGGAGATCAGGCGCTATCTGCTGAACTGCTGAGGTATTTTCCGCAGAGAGGATGAATACTGTCCGCGGATATTTTTATCCGGCAGACGGGAAAATCTGTTGTCGTGTTTTCGAAACAATACGGTAAGACGGGCTGCCACGGGCAAAAGCTTTCGGCACCGGAAAGGGGGTGGGCGCATGACCGGTATTGTGGTGGTTTTTCCACGCGTGGAAGATGCCAGAGGGATCAAAAACGTTCTTGTCAGAAGCGGATTTACGGTACATGCGGTCTGTACCACCGGAGCGCAGGCGATCAGTGCCCTGGAGGACTTAAACGGCGGGATTGTCATAAGCGGTTACAGACTGGCGGATATGATGTATCTGGAATTGAAGGAGTGCCTGCCTAAGGGGGTATCTATGCTGCTGCTTGCCACAAGACAGCATCTGTCTGACTGCGATATGAGGGATATCCTGTTTCTGCCGATGCCCCTGAAGGCCCATGAACTGGTGGAGGCGGTACATACGCTTCTGAGGCAGTGCGAGAGATACCGCAAAAAACGGCGGGAGACGCCGAGGGAAAAGAGCCCGGAAGAAGTGGAGCTGATCGAGCGGGCAAAGGCACTCCTGATGGAGAAAAAGTCCATGACGGAGATACAGGCGCACAAATATCTGCAGAAGTGCAGTATGGACAGCGGCAGAAGTATTGTGGAGTCGGCGCAGATGATATTGATGATGTAGAGAAAGAGGGGGTATGAGACGGTATATATTGCGATGTATAATACAGTATACAGGACGGCAGATCGTAAAGTATACCAGGGGAATGATAAAGTCTGTATAGATACCGGGGTTATGGTGAAAAAGGAAGGGAATAGTTTATGGGTGCGGTGCCCTGCAGGTTCTGCGGGTGTGAAAGCCGCATGGAAATGAGGTAAGTATGAAATTCACGAAAATGCACGGTTGCGGCAATGATTACATTTATATAAACGGAATGGAAGAAGAGATAGATCCGGAGAGGAAGCCGGAGCTTGTAAGGAGGATGAGCGAGAGGCATTTCGGCGTCGGGGCGGACGGCGTGATCTTTATCAATGCCTCTGAGGAGGCGGATTTTGAGATGGAGATGTGGAATGCCGACGGTACAAGAGGCGAGATGTGCGGGAACGGTATTCGCTGTGTGGCAAAATATGTGTATGATAAGGGGCTTACGGATAAGACGGAATTGAGCATTATCAGCGGCGGGCAGGTTAAATATCTGGAACTTGCGGTGGAGGACGGGAAAATGCTGACCGCAAGAGTCAATATGGGAAAGCCCGTTCTGGTGCCCGCCGAGATTCCGGTGGCGATGCCTGACGGTGCGGAATGTGCGGTAAATACGCCGATCATGGTAAACGGTGAGGAGTATCATATGACATGTGTGTCAATGGGAAATCCTCATGCTGTCATATTTATGGATGATGTGTCAGGTCTGGAAATTGAGAAGCTGGGCCCCTGTTTTGAGAATCATGAGCGCTTTCCGAAGCGGATCAATACGGAATTTGTGAAGGTGGCAGACAGGAATCATGTGGAGATGCGTGTCTGGGAGCGGGGAAGCGGCGAGACCCTTGCCTGCGGGACCGGAAGCTGTGCCACGGTGGCTGCCTGTGTTTTAAACGGTTTGACGGACACTGCCGTAACTGTTAAACTGTTAGGTGGTGAACTGCTGATAGAATGGGACCGGGAGAGGAATCTGATTTATATGACCGGACCTGCGTCCACAGTCTATGAAGGCGAGTATACTATTTAAGCAGGAGGATTATTTTATGTATAAGATCAATGATGATTATCTGAAACTGCCGGGAAGCTATCTGTTTGCAACGATCGGGAAAAAGACAAATGCTTATAAAGAGCAGCATCCGGAGAAAGACCTTGTGAGAATGGGCATCGGGGATGTGACCCAGCCGCTGGCGCCGGCGATCGTCGATGCGCTGCACAAAGCGGTGGATGAGATGGCGTGCGCGGAGACATTCCATGGTTATGCGCCGGATCTGGGTTATGAGTTTTTGAGAAATGCCATTGTAAAAAATGATTATCAGGCAAGGGGCTGTGATATTGCGGCGGATGAGATCTTTATTTCCGACGGCGCGAAGTGTGACTGCGGAAATATTCAGGAGATATTCAGTAAGGATAATAAAATAGCGGTCTGCGACCCGGTTTATCCCGTTTATGTGGATACCAATGTGATGGCGGGCAGGACAGGCACCTATGATGCAGCGAAGGAGACCTGGAGTGATGTGATCTATATGCCCTGCACGGCGGAAAACGGCTTTTCGCCGGAACTGCCTGAAGAGACGCCGGATCTGATCTATCTGTGCTATCCGAATAATCCTACCGGCAGCGCGATCACGAAAGAGGAACTGCAGGTATGGGTGGATTACGCAAATAAAGCCGGGGCTGTCATTATTTATGACGCGGCTTACGAGGCTTATATCTCCGGGGAAGATGTGCCCCACAGTATTTATGAGTGCGAGGGCGCAAGAGGCTGTGCGATTGAGATCCGTTCGTTCTCGAAGAACGCGGGCTTTACAGGAGTAAGGCTGGGCTTTACCGTGATTCCGAAAGATCTGGAAGCCGGCGGGACAAAACTGCATACGCTCTGGGCGCGCCGCCACGGCACAAAGTACAACGGGGCGCCCTATATCATACAGAAGGCGGGCGAAGCCGTTTACTCGGAAGCCGGAAAGCAGCAGCTTGCGAAACAGGTGGCTTATTATATGAACAATGCGGCGTATGTCAGAAAGGAACTGAAAGATGCCGGATATGAGGTTTATGGCGGCGTGAACGCACCCTATATCTGGATGAAGACAACGAACAATATGACAAGCTGGGAATTCTTTGATTATCTGCTGGAGAATGCAAACGTAATCGGCACACCGGGTTCGGGATTCGGGCCAAGCGGAGAGGGATACTTCAGATTGACCGCGTTTGGTACTTATGAGAACGCGGTGGAGGCTGTAAAGAGAATTAGAGCGTTATAATAAAAACCGCATCCCGTAGACGGATGCGGAACTGGAATAAGGGGAGATTATGAAAAATTGTTACAGAGATTTGACCATTAAAGAGATCAGTGAGGACTGCATCGGCAGAACGCTGCGGGCAGCCGGATGGGTGGAGAATATCCGGGATCACGGCGGCGTATCCTTTATCGATCTGCGGGATATGTATGGCGTGTTGCAGGTGGTGCTGCGGGATACGGATCTGCTTTCCGGCATTGTAAAAGAACAGGCGATATCTGTTGAGGGACTGATACGGAAAAGGGACGAGGAGACTTATAATCCGAAGATCCCTACCGGAACGATCGAGCTGGAAGCCGGCAGCATTGACATACTGGGAAAGGTTTATAGACAGCTGCCCTTTGAGATCCAGACATCCAAGGAGACAAGGGAGGATATCCGGCTGAAGTACCGGTATCTGGATCTGAGAAACAGCAAGGTAAAGGATAACATTATTTTCCGGTCACAGGTTATCAGCTTCCTGCGGGAGAAGATGACCCAAATGGGCTTTCTGGAAATCCAGACGCCGATCCTTTCCGCCTCTTCGCCGGAAGGGGCAAGGGATTATATTGTGCCTTCCAGAAAATATAAGGGGAAATTTTATGCATTGCCCCAGGCGCCCCAGCAGTACAAACAGCTTTTGATGGCAGCAGGGTTTGATAAGTATTTCCAGATCGCGCCCTGTTTCCGGGATGAGGACGCCAGAGCAGACCGGTCGCCGGGAGAGTTTTATCAGCTTGACTTTGAGATGAGTTTTGCCACGCAGGAAGATGTGTTCCGGGCGGGGGAAGAGGTGCTGACAGCGGCCTTTGAGAAGTTCGCGCCGGCGGGATACGAGGTGACGGGGGCGCCCTATCCGGTCATCAGTTACCGGCAGGCGATGCTGGAATTCGGAACGGATAAGCCCGATCTGCGCAATCCTCTGCGGATCATCGATCTGACGGAATTTTTCCAGTCCTGCACTTTTAAGCCTTTTATCGGCAGGACAGTCCGCGCCATCCGGGTGAAAGAGCCGATGTCAAAGGGGTTCCATGAAAAGCTTTTGTCTTTTGCAACCGGGCTTGGCATGGGCGGGCTGGGATATCTGGAAGTGGCGGAGGACTTTAGTTACAAAGGGCCCATCGACAAATTTATTCCGGAGGAGAAGAAGCCGCAGCTTAAAGAACTTGCTTCTCTGGAGGCGGGAGATACGATCTTTTTTATTGCGGATAAAGAGAAAAAAGCGGCTTATTATGCGGGGCAGATCAGGAAGGAACTGGGAGAAAAGCTGGATCTGTGTGAGAAGAACGCCTACAGGTTCTGTTATGTCAATGATTTTCCGATGTTTGAACTGGATGAAGAGACAAAACAGATCGGGTTTACCCATAATCCTTTTTCGATGCCGCAGGGCGGTTTAAAGGCGCTGCAGGAACAGAATCCGCTTGAGGTGCTGGCTTATCAGTACGACATTGTATGCAACGGGGTGGAACTTTCCTCGGGGGCGGTCAGAAACCATGATATTCAGGTGATGGAAGAGGCGTTCAGGATCGCGGGGTATGACAGGGAGACACTGGAGAAGAAGTTTGGTGCGCTGTATCAGGCGTTCCGGTTCGGTGCGCCGCCTCACGCGGGTATGGCGCCGGGCGTGGACCGGATGATTATGCTGCTTCGGAATGAGGAAAATATCAGGGAAGTCATCGCTTTCCCGATGAGCGGTTCGGCGCAGGATCTGATGAACGGTGCGCCGGGTGATGTGACGGAACAGCAGCTCAGAGAGGTGCATATTAAGATCAGATAAGGAAATGTTTTGGGTTACGGAGCTGACAGAGAAAGCGGAAAGGGCGGAACAATGGCTAATGTGATAGATGATGCGACGATCGAATATGTAGGGATTCTGGCAAAGCTGGAGCTTTCGGATGAGGAGAAGGAAGCGGCGAAGAAGGATATGGGACGGATGCTGGACTATATCGATCAGTTGAATGAACTGGATACTTCGGGCGTGGAGCCCATGTCCCATGTGCTGCCTGTCCGGAATGTGTTCCGGGAGGATGTGGTGACTAACGGGGACGGCAGGGAGGAGACTTTGCTGAACGCGCCGGAGCGGAAGGAAGATATGTTTGTGGTGCCGAAGACGTTTGAGTGAGTCGGATAAGAAAACAGGGTGTTTTTATATACAGTCGTATGACCTGACGG
>Ga0137308_101155_pt1 | contig 29542 bp, 27 predicted proteins | sample Inofrocosms_June_FD_97181 | JGI IMG/M metagenome (GOLD analysis project Ga0137308, IMG submission 97181) | Mouse cecal microbial communities from Vienna, Austria - N-Acetylneuraminic and N-Acetylglucosamine D2O microcosms_June | ecosystem: Host-associated > Mammals > Digestive system > Large...
TAAGCTGGTTTCTGAAAAGGCGGAGATTGTAGCGAATGCGGAAACTATCCGGGAAACACTTTGCCGGACGGATGCGCTGGAGGAAGAGAAGCGCAATTTAGAAAATGACATGGCGGTGTTGGCGGTGATGGTGCAGAGTGCTATAGATGAGAATGCCCGTATAGCCCAGGACCAGGGAGAATACCAGGAACGCTATAATGGGCTGGTGGAGCGGTATGATACGGTTAAAGCACGGTACGATGAAGTTGTCAGAGCCATTACGGAAAAGGAAGCAAAAAATGAGCGGCTGGCAGGTTTCATCAAAATTTTGAAGGCACAGGATGGCATCATTGCTGAATTTGACGAAAGGCTTTGGAGCAGCATGGTGGATTTCGTGACGGTTGGCAGGAATAAGGAAATGGCGGTGACTTTCCGGAACGGTACGGAGATAACAGCATAGATTTACATCAAAAACATCTCGCTTCGGCGGGGTGTTTTTGATGTATGAAATCTTGAGCGTTAAGGTATTGTGTTTTGAAACCAAACGGTTTATATTATTTATAGTGATATAAGTTTTCAGAATGGAGCGGAGAGATGAAAACGTCTGATATGATATGGGAACTATGTAACAAAAAGGGGATAAGTGCGTCAGAACTAGCCCGGCGTATTGGCCAGTCACCTCAAAATTTTGGGAAAAAGCTGAAAAGGGATACGGTCACGCTGGACGAGATGATAGAAATCGCAAGAGCCGTTGGAGCCACTTATGAGCAGGCTTTTATTTTGGACGATGATGAAAAAATTGAAATAAAAAGCATGAAGCAGAAAAATCTTACAATTTGACAGAGGAGGAAATGGCAATGCCATCACTTGGAAAAAGCATTAATTTATATCTTATGGACGGTACCGCCGCAGGCCGATGGCAGGCTACGCTTTCAAACTGGAATGGCATTGCCTATAAGATTCCGAGAGGAATGCTGAAAGAATGTTTTACCGATCTGACAGACCTTAACGCACCGGGAGTTTATTTTCTCTTTGGGAGGGATGATTCCACCTGGCGGCAGTTCATCTATATCGGTGAAGGTGACGATGTCCTAAAGCGCCTTACCCAGCCGCACACTTTTGAAAAGGATGGCAGCTATTGGACAGAAGCCATTATTTTTATTACGCCTGACGGTACATTAGAAAAAGGGCGTATTAAGTATCTGGAAAACCGCTTTTATACTATAGCGAAAGAAGCGGACAGATACCTTGTCAAAAATGGGAATACCCCTCCGCAATCGCCAATGCCAAAGCAGATACGGGACTTGCTGGAGGAGTTTATCATTAATGCCATGCTTGTGGCACCGGCACTTGGATATATGGCATTTGAGCCGCTGAAGCCTTCTGAATCCGAAAAAAGTGATGAAGGGGATGGGTTGTTGTATTTTTCCCGAAGCCATGGCAAGGGTGGAAACGCGGCAGGGAAGCTGGACTCTGACGGATTTTGGGTGCTGAAAGGCAGCTTTATTTATCCAAAGGTTGCGGATTATGCCCCACAACGGATTAAAAAACTAAGAGAGCAGCACGCTGCATCTATTGATGTAGATGGAATTTTACAGGAAGATGTGATGTTTGGCAGCCCTTCTTATGCAGCCACTTTTGTTTGCGGTAAAAATTCGAATGGCCTTGCAGAATGGAAGGACAAAAATGGTATTCCACTGAAAGACATAGATATGTCACAGCAGGCATCCCCGGACTCATCAGATGAAAAAAACAGTGAAGCGGTTTCAATATCGGCGCAGATATCCGATGGTGAGGTATTTCATCTTGCCGGGAAAAAAGTTGCCGCTACAGGCAGGATATCAGGTAATGGATTTACTGTCTGCAAAGGCTCCGGATTTTGCCCGGCTGAAACAAAGTCCTGCCATAAGCATATCAAAACTATGCGGATGCGGCTTATAGCAGAAGGCAAGGTCAAAGATGGTGTATTTTTGGATGATGTCTATTTTAACAGTACATCGACTGCCGCCGCCTGCATCATTGGCGGGAGTGCAAATGGGAATATTATGTGGATAAATCCTGATGGAAAAACGATAAAAGAGCTGAATCAGCAAGAGGATAAATGATTTACAGCGTACCAAATATCAATGTGCTTGAATTATATAGAACAGGAGGATTATGGCAGTGGCAGAAAAGAAATTGTATAAATTGATGGGTGCGGATGGCAAAGAGTATTTTTCTGAGATTCCAGGCACATTTGGTGGAAACAGCAGGATGAAAATTTATGGACGGATGGATTGCCCGTCTGCACTTTCTGCCATTCGGAGATTTCCCGGAAGTTATGAAAAGTTCCGAGTGTTTTTTGCCGATGAAAAGACAGCCCTCGCTGCCGGGTTTCGTCCCTGTGGCAACTGCCTGCGTGAAAAATATAAAGAGTATATGGCTGATTCCGAAGCGTATAAAACAAAGTTTGGCTTATAACAATGCCACATAGTCATCAGGGAGGTTTTTATATTATGGTAAGGGAAATTACCCCAATGGAAATAACTCCGCTTCTTGTGGGTTTATGCTATGGTTTGAATCCAGAAGCAATTCCTATGTACATAGATGTCATTAGTGAACCATGGGCCAGAGTAAACGAATGTTTTCCTAATGTGCAAAGAAAAATTAAAGAAAGCGGTGGCTCATATGTAAATGGATGGTTGATTTGGCGTTGGGCTAACATTATGATTGAAGCTGAGGCGCACAGTGTCTGGAAATCTGACAACGGAAAGCTTGTTGATGTAACACCGCATCAAGAGAATAAAATTCTCTTCGTGCCAGATTCAAATGTAATTTTTGAAGGCATTGTGATTCCAAGTAAACGTGCTCCACTAACAAAATCCTCTAAAGTTAGTTGGTTTATTGATTTGCTCTCTATTAAAGATGAATATATGCGACAAGCGGGCAAAGGAAAAACATACTCTCTTCCGTTGCCTTTAGTCGAAGAATTGAAAAAGTGCCATGCTGAGATTACACAGAAAGTAGGGAGAAATGAGTTATGCCCATGCGGATCAGGATTGAAATATAAGAAATGTTGTGGACCATTTTACGCTAACTAAAATTGTTTGAGATCCATAATGATGAATCCCCAACCGTTAAAACCGTATGCCAATGCACCCGGTGCGTGTTCATCGTTACCATAGTACAGAGTTGTAAAAGTTACATTGTATCATTTTAGTAACGGCAACCGACCCCTGCTGTGGATCAGGCGGTATGTTTATCCAGAGTGCCGCTCTTGTAAAAGCAAAACAGGGCGACATTAATAGAATTAATATTTATGGACAGGAAAAGGATGCTGCAACCTATCGTCTTGCAAAAATGAATCTTGCACTTCGTGGACTCAGCCATAACCTTGGAGAGACAAACGATTCTTCCTTTACCCATGATTTGCATAGAGGATTGTATTTTAATTACATAATGGCTAATCCGCCGTTCAACCTGAAAGGCTGGTATGATGATAACCTGAAAAACGATCCTCGCTGGACGGACTATCGGACACCACCGGAAAGCAACGCAAACTATGCCTGGATTCTGCATATGCTTTCGCATTTAAAGATTGCGGATGGCGTTGCCGGATTCCTGCTTGCCAATGGCGCATTAAATGATAACGATACTCTGGAAATCCGTAAAAAGCTTATTCAGAATGACAAGGTTGAAGCCATTATGGTTCTGCCGAGAGAGATGTTCATCACTACCGATATAAGCGTCACCCTTTGGATTCTGAATCAAAATAAAAAGGGAGGCAGCTATCACGGCAGAAGTCTGCGTAATCGCCATCATGAAATTCTTTTTATGGATTTGCGTACCTGGACGGAAAACCCGGTGAAAGGGGAGAACAAAAAGAAAGTTCGTTTAACGACTGAACAGATAGAAAAAGCTGCCGGAATTTATCACACCTGGCAGAGCAAAGGAACTGACGGAACAAAATATGAAGTGCCTGAGCTTTATCGCAGTGTTGGCATTGCCGAGATTGAAAGCAAAGGCTGGACCCTTGCTCCCAGCAAATATATTGCGTTTATTGACCATGACTTGGATATCGACTATGAGAAAGAAATGGCGCGTATTCAGGCAGAAATGAAAGAAATTATGAAGCAGGAAAAGAAATCCCAGCAGATGCTGGAAGATGCATTCCGGGGGATTGGTTATGGGATTGACTAAATATAAACTTGGAAAACTAATTGAACTTGTTTTAAAAACCAATTCAGAATTAATATATGGTTCTGAAGATGTAAGAGGCATGACGATTACGAAGGAAATAATACCTACGAAAGCTAATGTGACAGGAACAGACATATCTAAATTTTTAGTTGTAAGTCCAGGCGAATTCATTTATAATCCTAGGACACATGGTAAGAAAATTGGTTTTGGTTATAATAATACAAATGAAACTTTTATAATTAGTTGGAATAATGTAGCGTTCAAAGTAAAATCATCAATGGAAAACATTGTCTTGGCTGACTATTTGTTTTTACACTTTAAACGTGATGAGTGGGATAGAGAAGCTTGCTTTCACTCATGGGGTAGTTCAACAGAAGTATTCTCCTGGGAAACTTTATGTGATATGGAATTATACCTTCCCCCACTTCCGATTCAGCAAAAGTACGTAGATGTCTACAATACTATGCTTGCAAATCAGAAAAGCTATGAGCGTGGGTTGGAGGATTTGAAGAGAATTTGTGATGCATATATAGATAAATTAAAGCATTCTAAAGGAAGAGTCCCTATCAGGAATTATGTGGTTCAAATTGACAATAGAAACAAATCGAATGAGCCATATAAACTCAAAGGGCTTAACATGGATAATTATTTTATTGATTCTATCGCTGACGAACATGGATTGATTTTTTCAAATTATAAAATTGTTGCTCCAAATGAATATGGAGCAGTGTTAATGAAAGTTGGACGAGACGGAAGGCTTACGATTGCAAGAAATGATTCTAAAGAGAACTATTTGATATCGCCGGCGTATTATACATTCAAAACTGTTAATATAAATGCAGATTATTTTATGGCAAATGTTAATCGACCTGAATTTGAACGAAGAGGTTGGTTTTCTTGTGATACAAGTGCAAGAGGCAGCTTGTCATGGGAAGAATTTTTAGATTTGACAATTCCAAATGCAGATGAAAGAGAACAGAAAATAGTTTCTGAATTGCACAGAGTTTTAATCATCAGAACGAAAATCAACGAAAAACTGAAAAAACAAATAAAAGACATTTGCCCAATACTTATAAAGGGCTCCATCGAGGAGGGAAGAAAAACAAAGGAGGCGTAGCTTATGGCTAAACTGAAAAATTACAATGGACGCTACTGTGAATCAGATTATGAATATGCTTTCATTGGATTCTTGGAGGCGGAAGGCTGGAAGTATTCTTCCGGCAACGAAATTTTGCGTGTAGTCAAGAGAGATGTACTGATTGCTGATGACTTTAAGGCGTTTATTTCAGACACAAATGTTGATTTAACAGGAGATGAAGTCACTCAGATTTTTGACAATGTACGCCTTGCAGGCAGTGAAAGCGACTTTGCAACTTTGCACAAGGCATACGGCTGGATGGTTGACGGCATGCAGTTTATACCGCAGGACGGACTGGCCAGAATGATCCCTCTTATTGACTTTGAAAATCCGGGCCAGAACATATTTCGTGTGGTGAATCAGTTCACAGTAGAATATACAAATAATGGCCAGAAAGAAAATCGGAGACCAGACTTGCTTTTGTTTGTAAACGGTATGCCGTTGTGCGTGATTGAACTGAAAAATCCTGCGGATGCAAACGCCACCATTTATGACGCATGGGAACAGATCAATATCCGCTATTGGAGGGATATCCCGCATTTACTGCATTATTGTCCTCTTGCCTGTATTTCAGACGGTGTAAAAACAAGACTTGGAACGGTTCGTACACCTTATGAACATTTCTATGCCTGGCGTCGTGTAAATGAAAGTGATAAAATATCCACTCTGCCCTTTGCGGAAACAGAGACAATGATAAAGGGCGTTTATAGCCCTGCCCGTTTCCTGGAAATTTTCAGAGACTATGTTTATTTTCAGGATAGTATTTATGATAATTCCCAGGTTGAAATCGTGTGTCGTTATCCGCAGTTTTTTGCAGCAAGGTTACTGAAACAAAGCATTATCGATTCCGTTGTGAAAAAAAGCGGTAAAGGCGGCACCTATTTTGGCGCCACAGGATGCGGGAAGACGTACACTATGGCGTTTCTGGCCAGACAGCTTGCCCTTCGCTGTACGGATGTCCCTCAGATTGGATCGCCCACCATTGTTCTGATTGTTGACCGTGATGAACTTCAGAAGCAGGGAGCAAAACTTTTTACCAGGAGTACGGAATTCCTGAATCTTGGTGAAGTTTCTGTTGTAAAAAACAGAGCGGAGTTAAGGCAGGAGCTTGGGGCAAGACAAAGCGGCGGTTTCTACATCTGTACCATTCAGAAATTCTGCGACCGGAAAGATGATAAAATAGGTCTCATCAATGCCCGCCAGAACATTATATGCTTTTCCGATGAGGCACATAGAACCCAGCTTGAACATTCGAAAAGGATTCAGTTCAGCAGGGACGCTGATAAAAATATGAAAGCTATGGTGTCAAAGCCTTATGCAAAAGTATTGAAAGAGGCGTTTCCGCAGGCTACTTTCGTAGGTTTTACAGGAACTCCCATTGCGGAAACATATCAGACTTTTGGTGAGGAAATTGATCGGTATACCATGGACCAGGCGGTTGCTGACGGATTAACGGTATCTATCAAATATCACCCTCGTATCGCAAAGGTTTTGCTGGATAAGGAAAAAGTAAAGCAAATCGAAGATTACTATAAAAAATGTGCCGATGACGGTGCAACCCAAGAGGATATCGAAGCCAGCAAAAAAGCCATGAGTTCCATGGAAGTCATTTTAGGAGAACCATTGCGCCTGGAGCGCCTTGCAGCAGATATCCATAACCACTATGTCTCTGCCTGTGCAGGCGACCCGGACAGAATACAGAAAGCCATGATAGTCTGCTCAAATAGAAAGATAGCATATGCTTTATTGCAAAAATTCAGGATTCAATATCCGGAATGGTTTGAAGAAAAGAAAACTGCTGAAGGAGTATCGCCCATGCCTTTTATGGCCATGGTAGCAAGTGTGGGCAGTAATGATGAGGCTGAGATGTACAATTATCTCGGCGGTGTCCGCAATGACAAGCGCTCTGAAGAGCTGGACGCAGCATTCAAACAGGAAAAATCAAATTTGCATATTGTGATTGTTGTGGATATGTGGATAACCGGATTCGACGTACCCTCTCTTACATATCTGTATAACGATAAACCCCTGAAGAAACATGTGCTGATTCAGACCATCAGCCGGGTAAACAGAAAATATCCCGGGAAAGAGTTTGGCATGGTTGTGGACTATATCGGCATTCGGGATAATATGCGGGAAGCTATGAAAGTTTATGGGGGTGATGCTTCTGTGGCCCCTACATCCGACGATGTCATGCAGGCAACCTGTGTATTCAGAGAAGAACTGGAAATCTTAAAGACACTGTTTGCGGCTTATGATTTAACCCCTTTCCTGAATCAGGATTGCGATCCTATAGAGCGTTACAGACTTCTTGCAAAGGCTGCGGAATATGTATTTGTGTCAACGCAGGAATTACGGACGGAAGGGAACAAAGGTACTCAAAAAGTCTCATTCAAGACATACTTCTTACAGACAGTAAAGAGAATGAGAACCGCTTTTGATATTTGTCAGCCTTCCGGAAATCTGGGGGAAGAAGAATCCGCACTTGCACAGTGCTTTATGGCTATAGCAGGATTTGTCCGCAAAATGAGCGGAACAAGCGAAGCGGATGCCGATACGATGAACCGTGCAGTGTCCGGAATGGTTGAGGAGGCGCTCAAATACAATCAGGTAGAAAACGTTCTTGAAAGCGGGGAGGAAGAAGATATCTTTTCTCCGGAATACTTTGAAAAATTATCTGATGTGGAAATGCCTGCAACCAAGCTTGAGCTTCTTGTAAAAATGCTCCGCAGGCAGATTAAGGAGTACGGAAAAGTCAATCAGCTGGCGGCAAAGACTTTTCAGGAAATGTTGGAAAAGACCATTGCAGAATACCATGAAAGACGTAAGCATCTGGATGCGGAAGAAGCCGGAGAAACCCAGGAGCAGGCCTCAGAGGATATTATTAAGATTGCAACTGAGCAGGCTCTGACCATTTTACGCAGGATGAACGAAAGCAGAGAAAGCTTTCGTAAGATTGGTTTAACGTTTGAAGAGAAAGCGTTCTATGATATTTTGATTGCCTTGCGTGATCAGTACAACTTCGAGTATGGAACAGACAAAGAAGCAGACGGTATCATTATCAATGACAAGTGCAAAGCTTTAGCGAAAAAGGTAAAGGAAATAGTTGATACAAAATCATCCTTTGCCGATTGGCTCAATAATAAAAATGTCCGCAATCAACTGAAACTTGAAATCAAGATATGCTTGGTTAAGAATGGTTATCCGCCACAGTATAGTCCTGAAGTATTCAGTAAGGTAATGGAACAGGTTGAAAACTTTGAGGAGTATTCCGGCGCCTATGCGTCCGGGTATGCGGCTCTTGTTTCTTCTCAAATGTATCAATATGCCCCGGCGGAAAGTAAATTAAAGGTTGCTGAGGAATCTACGCGCTTTCGGTAGAAAACCAGGAAGTTAAAAAATGCAGCGATAACAGAGCGACAATAAAGACTACTATCTCCAAAGAACAATGGGAGCTTTTTCGATTAATAAGTTGATTTGCGAAAGCATAAGAGATAGAGGCTCAGATATGGAGAGTATCGCCGGACGCAAGGAGTACGTCAGGATGTAGCGTCAGACCCGCCTTATTTTTCCGCAAAATAGCCGTAGGCGGAACCTATCTGCCGTTTACTATATAGCTTCCATTATAGACAGTAAATTAGCATTTCAGGAACACGTATTAAGTAGTTGCGGGATTTGATACAAATATAGTATGGAATATTACAAGTGAATGTTTTTTCAATTGCCCGACTTGTTCCAGGAACAGTGGGAAAAATGGTAAATGCAGTTTGCGCTGTTAACAAAAATAATGTGCTATTATAAATGTTCAAAAGAACGGATATTTTTAACCACAAACGAACACAAAAAAATTTGCAAACAGCCCCGCATAATGCTAAAATAATATACAAAATATGCAATATACGGAGAACGCTATGAAACGAAATTACCATTTACTCATTCCCACTGTTTTTGCACTGGCCGCTTTCCTGTCCGGGTGCGGCGACAGAGATTCCCTTGTCCAGGAAGAACAGGAGCCCGATTCCGGCACGGTGGCGCTGACTGTCTGGGGGGCGGAGGAGGACGAGGAGCTGCTCCGCCAGATTTTCGAGGGATTTCAGGAGAAGTATCGGGGCGAAGCCGAATTTCTGATTACATACGAGCCCCAGAGTGAAAGCCACTGTACCGATGCGCTGATGGCGGATCTGGAAAACGGCGCCGACGTTTTTGCTTTTGCGGATGACCAGCTGAATACACTGGTGGCTTCCGGGGCCCTGGAGCCTGTAGAGAACGCGGAGGCTTTGCGGACATCCAATCTGCCGGAAGCGGTTCTGGCCGCCTCAGTGAAAGACACCTTGTACGCCTATCCCCTGACTGCGGATAACGGCTATTTTCTCTACTATGATAAACGGGTTTTCTCCCCGGAGGACATTCAGTCCTGGGACCGGATGCTGGACGTTGCCGGGGAACAGGGCGGAAAAGTCTCTATGGAATGGTCCTCGGGCTGGTATGTGTACGCGCTCTTCGGCAATACGGGCCTGACAGTGGGCCTGAACGATGACGGCATTACCAATTACTGTACCTGGAACGACACAGAGGGCGCCATCAAGGGCACCGATGTGGCCAGGGCCATGACGGCTATGGCAAAGCATCCCGGATTTCTCAGTACGGACGACGCCGGTTTTCTGGAGGGCGTCAGGAACGGTACTATTGTGGCCGGAGTCAGCGGCGTATGGAACGCCGTGGCTGTGGAGGAGGCATGGGGCAGCGGCTTCGGGGCCTCGAAGCTGCCGTCCTATACCTGCGGGGGACAGCAGATTCAGATGGCTTCTTTCTCGGGCTATAAACTGATCGGGGTAAATTCGTACTCCGAACACAGGGAATGGGCCGCCAAGCTGGCCGAGTGGATAACAAACGAAGAGAATCAGGAACTGCGCTTCCGGCTGCGGGGCCAGGGCCCGTCCAATAAAAATGCGGCGGCTTCTTCGGAGGTACAGAGTTCCCCGGCCATTGCCGCGCTTCTGGAGCAGTCGGAGTACTCCTGCCTGCAGCGCATCGGCGGCAATTACTGGGAACCGGTTTCCGCTTTTACCCAGGAGATCCTGGACGGAAACCCCTCAGGAAAAAGCTTGCAGGAACAGCTTGATATCATGGTCACCGGCATCACGGCCCCCTGACCAGTGTCCAATGCAGAAGGAGTGCGATTTATCATGAAAAATATCAGCTTAAAGCATAGACTGATTATCCCCATTGCCCTCTTGGGCATTGTGGCGCTGCTGTCAAACATTCTTTCCATCATCAATATCCGCAATGTAAACGCCAGCGCCTCCAACATCGCCGACAATTATATGGAGGGCAAAGAGTGGCTGGCCGAAATCTGTCAGGCTTCCATGGACATTCATAAGATGGCCTTAAGTCACATTGTAGCCACGGACTATGATACCATGATCCGCCTGGTCCAGCAGATCAAGGAGGAAGAGGCGCTGCTGGACGATATGCTGTCGGATTATGCACAATTTGTAATACAAAAAGATCAGACACAGTACGAAGCGCTTCTGAATCACTATGCCGATTTCAAACATGCTTTGGTCCGCCTGGTATGCGCCAGCGCCAGCCATAAAACCCAGGATGCCTATGCCCTGGCCAACGGAGACGCGGCGGAGTGCGCCGACGCCATGAAAGCGGATATTGATGCCCTGAACGCCTCCATCAGCGCACAGACCCTGGAGGCCAGATCCCATCTGTCCCAGGTGTACATCATTTCCCTGATCGTGGGCATTGCGGCAGCGGCAGCCTGCGTGCTTCTGGTAGTGACGGATTTCAGGCTGATCTCCGTTTATGTGGTGATACCTATCAAAAATATTCTGAAGACAATCCAGGAAAGCTCGGGACGCATCAATGGCATGACCGGAGAGGTTCTAAAGAGGACCCAGGCTTCCCGGAGAAGCGCGGCGGATCTTTCCTCGCTGGCAGGACAGCTCTCGGCGGCTTTTCAGGAGGTGGCCGGAAATGTATCGTCCATCAATGACAGCGCCGGAAATGTGCATCAGGAGGTACAGGCAATCGCAGAGGAGTGCAGCGACATCACTGCGTACACTGCCCGGATGAACGAACGGGCAGAGGCCATGCAGCAGTCCGCTCTAAGCAGCGCGGAGAGCACGGGCGCCAAGGCGGAGGAGATCCTGTACGCCCTCAATGATGCCATCGAAAAGAGCAAGAGCGTCAATCAGATCAAGAACCTGATCAGCGACATCCTGGCCATCGCACAGCAGACCAGGCTGATCTCCCTGAACGCTTCCGTGGAAGCCGCCAATGCGGGCGATGCTGGCAAAGGCTTCGCCATGGTGGCCAGGGAGGTGCGGGAACTCTCCAATTCCACTCAGGAGACGGCCGGCCATATCCAGGAAATCAACGATATCGTCACTGCCTCTGTCAATAACCTTTCCGAAAATGCCAGACAGCTGATTGACTATATGAGTCAAACGGTTTTAAAGGAATTTCATGCCTTTGTGGAATCCGGCAGCCAGTATAAGGAGGACGCTGCCTATATCCGCCGTACCATGGACGATTTCCACGGGCAGACCCAGAGGCTGAAGCATTCCATGTCCGGCATTGCGGATTCAATCGGCACCATCAACCAGGCAATCGACGAAAGCGCCTCCGGAATCGCAGGCATGGCAGGCAATACCAGAAACCTGGCCTCTGACATGGAGGACATCACCCGGCGCATGGGAGTCAATCAGGATGTAGTGGCGGAGCTGGAGAAAGAGACGGCGGTGTTCGACAATCTATAACCGGGGTTTCGGCGTCTGCCGGTGTGATCGCCTATCAGGGCTGTAATTGTGTATTTTGTCAGATTTCCATTGTGTATTCGCCTTATTTTTTCACAAAAAAGGCCGATATAATAAGAAAGCTGGTAAACGCAAGGATGCGGCACAGGGGACAAGGGGGTCACGATATGAGCATAGAGGTCAACACAAACAGGAATACCGGCGTTAGAGAAATTTCGATTAAAAGGCCTGACGGTTCTAAAGTGGGAACAATCACGATTCGAAGCCAAAGCTTAAAGAAGCTGAAGAAGCTGGGCTATAAACAGAGGCGGATATCCACCATGATTACCCAGGCTACCACCTCGGGCAATGCCAGGCAGGTTCTGGCCAGCGCCAAGACCGAGACCGTGAACCTGCGCAGGAAGCTGGTGAGCGGGAACTACAATGACCGAGAGGTCAGGGCCGCCATCCGCCATGCGGAGCGCATGGAGCGGGTGGCAAAGAAGCGCATGAAGCATCTCCAGCAGGAGGAGTATATAGAAAAGCATGGCGGCGGCACATGGCAGACGGGCCTGGACGAAGAGGACAGGAGAGAGGAGGGCCAGGAACTGGATGCAGCCGAATTCGCCGAAATGAGCGCCGAGGAGATGGAGCAGCTCATGGAGGAACTCCAGGAGGAGATGGAGCAGCTTGCCCAGGAGCAGGAGCTGGAGATGTTGGAGCTGATACAGACGGCCCGGACGGACATGGATCCCCAGGAACTGGAGCAGCTGAAAAAGAAGCACAGGGCAGACGAGATGCGGGAGATCGTGGAGGCCGACATGAAATACCTGCGGGCCCTCTTTAGCCAGCTGGAAAAGGAAAGGCAGGATGCTTCCTCGCCCTCAGGCGACAGCGGCGTGGCGCTGCAGCTGGCCGGCGTGGAGATACCGGTTCAGGTGGACACAAGGTCCGCGGCGGAGGTGGCCAATGCGTCCGCTCCCCCGGCAGCGGGCGGCACCATAGATGTTTCCTTATAATAGGCGGTAAAAATAAAGACAAAAATCACCTTTAGATACGGAGAAAAAATTCTTTTCTGCGGGCGAAAAGGTGATTTTTACTTTTACGTCGAAAAAGCCAGAAAATGGTGCATGCAGTCGTGGAAAGCGTCTTGAATTTATGGCGGAAAGATGATATCATAAGAACAATTCAGACCACAAAGGAGGACAAGGGGTATGAAGACTGGGGCACAGTTGTATACACTGCGCGCGTATACCCAAAACGAAAAGGACTTTGCGCGGAGCATGAAGCGAGTGGCGCAGATTGGGTACAGTACAGTGCAGATTTCTGCCGTGGGCAGGGATATCCGCCCGGAGCGCATTCGGGAGATCTGCGATGGGGAGGGACTGGAAATCGTACTGACGCACAGCGATGTGAACCGGATTCTCTATGATACGGATCGGCTGATCGCAGAGCACGACATCATGGGATGTAAGTACATAGGCCTGGGTGCCATGCCGGACAAGTACCGTACGCCGGAATGGGCGGCGAATTTCGCCGAGGACTTTAAGGAACCTGCCAGGAAAATCGCCGCTGCAGGGAAGCTTCTCATGTACCATAATCATAACTTTGAATTCCGCAAGGTGAAAGCGGAGGGCGCGGAGGGCCCCAAACGGCTGATGGAGTATCTCTGCGAGTGGTTTGCGCCGGATGAGCTGGGCTTTACGCTGGATACATATTGGGTGCAGGCGGCCGGGGCGGACGTGTGCCAGTGGATTGATCTGCTCCGGGACAGGATTCCCTGCGTGCATCTCAAAGATATGGCCATGAGCGCCGAGGGGCCCGTCATGGCGCCGGTGATGGAGGGGAATCTGAACTTTGACGCTATTTTGAAAAAGCTGGAGGGAACCAGCTGTGAATATCTGTTGGTGGAACAGGACATCTGCCAGGGAAGCCCCTTTGACTGTCTGGAACAAAGCTACCGCAATCTGGCCGCTGCCGGATACCGATGACCGTGGCGGCACAGCGAAAAGCCGGGCTGACTTGAAAGCCGAGAGGCCGGCGGCGCTAAGCTTGTGAGCCGGACAGTGAGGCAAACTTTGATATCTGTGAGTATATAACACGAAAGAAACGAGGAGGGCGGAATGGTTTTATCAGACAGGACGATCATGAAAATGCTCCGGGAGGGGACGCTGTCCATTTCGCCTCTGGAGGAGAGTCAGATACAGCCTGCCAGCGTGGATATACGCCTGGGAAATATGTTCAGCATCATAGAGGATCTGCCCACGGGTGTCATAGACCTGGAGAACGAGATTCAGTACCGGACCATGGAGACAGACCGGTATGTGCTCCTGCCGGGGCAGTTCGTACTGGCTACTACGAAAGAATACATAGCCCTGCCGGACAACCTGACGGCATTTGTGGAGGGCAGGAGCTCTCTGGGACGGATGGGCCTGTTCATCCAGAATGCGGGATGGGTGGATCCGGGTTTTCAGGGAGAGATTACATTGGAACTGTTCAATGCCAACCGCTGTGCCATTGAGCTGAAAGCCGGGCGCAGGGTAGGCCAGCTTGTATTTGCCGGGATGGATGAGGATGCGCTTCATCCCTACCGCGGAAAATACCAGGGACAGACCGGAGCAACGGGATCACGAGCGTATATGGACGAAAAAGAGTGAATTCCCTAATAATTTTTTATATTTTCCGGAATAAATGGACAAAGAGTCTCATTTAGAGATAAAATACTTAAGAATAGAATTTAGAGCATAGAATCTGCTCTTGATTTTATGATAGAAAAAAGGAAAAAGGAAGGGATTTTTTCATGAAAAAGAAAGTATTGGCCGCGATTATGGCAGCGGCATTTATTCTGACCGGCTGCGGAGGAGAGGACAAAGACAGCTCCTCGATACCGCCCCTGGAGCCCGTGATCATAGACGAGACGTCGGAGCCTACCTCGGAAGCCCCGGACGAGTCAGAATCCGAATCCCAGCAGGAGCCGGAGGAAGAGGAAAACCACGAGGGGATGTATCGCAGCGAGATTACCAATGAGTGGATCGACGAGGGGCTGAAAGATCAGAGGCCCATTGCGGTTATGATAGACAATGAAAAAAAAGCGCTGCCTCATTACGGACTGACGGAAGCGGACGTGGTCTATGAAATTATGAACAGTACGTTGAACGGCAGAATCACGCGTCTTATGGCCATTGTAAAGGATTGGGGCAAAATCGAGCAGATGGGAAGTATTCGAAGCACCAGATCCACGAATATCCCTCTGGCTGCGGAATGGAATGCGGTGCTATGCCATGACGGAGGTCCTTTCTATGTAGATGAATGGATTGCAAAAGATTATTGCGACAATTTCAGCGGCACCTTTGGACGTGTAACAAATGGTAAGGATTGGGAATTTACAGAATATATCCTGACAGGAGATCTGGAGAAGAACTTTGACAGCACAGGATACAGCAGGGAGTATAATAAGCATTATCCCGGAGAGCATTTCCAGTTCTCGGACACAGAGATTGATCTGACCGGTGAGAGCGGAGCAAAGGATTGTACAGAGCTTCAGCTGCCGTTCCCTCATAACAAATCCACGCTGAAATACGATGAGGGGACAGGTACATATGATTACTATGAATATGGGGAAGCGCACCTTGACCCCCAGCATGACAATGCCCAGCTGACTTTCAAAAACCTTTTGATCCAGAGCTGCTCCTTTTCCCAGCTGGATGATGGCGGATATATGATTTATAATCTTATCGGCTCAGGGAGCGGATATTATATCACGGGAGGAAAGGCTGTAGAGGTGACTTGGAGTAAGTCCGGGGAGACTTCCCCCACTGTCTTTTACAAGAAAGGCACAAATGAAGAAATCCAGCTCAATACCGGTAAGACCTATATTTCCCTGGTGCCCTCTGATAGTTGGAGCGATATCGTAATAAAATAATCAATTCTATAGTTGTGCCCGAAAAAGATGAACATGTCCGTGTGTTCATCTTTTTTCACAAGAACGGGAAACAGCTTGAACGGAGAACAGAAAATCAGGAAGCAGGAAACAATCCCGGGAGGACAGAGAATGGACAGGAGAAAATTAATGCGAAAAAGCACGTTGCTGTATCTGACCATGGCGGCTGCGGTTGTTTTGCTGAATGCGGCTGCACGGAACAGCACTGCTTTCGCGGACTGGTATATCGCGCATATCTTTCCTGTCTGGGTCAATACCTACGGCCGGGTAAGCGGGCTCTTTCCCTTTTCCGTGGGGGAGTGGATGCTGGGGGCGGGCGTGGCATTGGCCGGAGGGACTGTATTGCTTGGAATCGTGTGGGCAGGGATTGGGGCAGTGCGGGCGGCCCGCTATGTTCTGCGCGGAACAGGGCACAGGAGGTCTGTACATGCTCCGGGGATAGAGGCGGCAGTGTGCAGGGCCGGGGCGGAAGACGATATGGGCGCTCCGGGGATGTTCGGGAACGGGACGATGGAGATAGCGGCGGGCATGCGTGGATTCGAAAGATTCAGCAGGAGGTATTATCGTTTTTTCGCGTGGGTGCTGGTCTGTGTCTGCCTGGTGATGACGCTGAACTGTTTTATCCTCTATCATGCGTCCACCTTTTCCCGGCAGTATTTCGGCCAGGACGATAATGAGTATACGCTGGAGGAGCTCATCGAAGTCTACAATATGGTGGCGGAACAGTGCAATAGCTTAAGCCGTGTCATGGAGCGGGACGAGAGCGGTATGGTGCTGTACCGGGGCAGCATAGGCCGGGACGGAGCGCTGTTGGACATGGAAGATATGGCCAGGGAGCTCATGGCCCAGCTGGGGGAGGACTATCCCCGGCTGGACGGATATTATCCCAGGCCCAAGGCGCTGGCGGCCTCGGATTTTATGTGCCAGCAGCATATGCAGGGATACTATTTCCCGTTTTCCATGGAAGCCAATTACAATGATGTCATGCATATCCTGAATTTCCCCTCCACCATGTGCCATGAGCTGGCCCATCTGCGGGGATATATCTATGAAGACGAGGCCAACTTCATAGCGTATCTGGCCTGTGTGCGGTCGGAGGACGCGTTTTTCCGGTATGCGGGATACTTAAGCGTGCTGGTGTATCTGAACAATGACATTTATAAGGCATGGAAAGAGAACAGGGCCGCCTATGAGGAAGCCATAACGCACATCCGTCCGGTGGAAGTCGAGGCCCAGGTCTGGAAAGACAATATCTTCGTAGCCCAGGAGGAGTGGGACCGGATCAATGGGAAAGCCCTTATCGACACCGAAATCGTGGACAAGGCAGCCGACGTGTTTATTGACACGAATCTGAAAGTAAACGGTATTTCGGACGGCGCCGTGAGCTACAGCCGCGTGGTGAGGCTGCTGCTGCAGTATTACAAAATGCAGAAATCAAGTATTTGAAAAAAATTTCGCAAAAGTATTGACAACGGCCATATTTCCGTGTAAAATATTCAGTGTCGTAGCGAGGAAAGCCTCAGAGAATTGAATAGCAATATGTATGCAGGTGTAGTTCAGTGGTAGAACACCAGCCTTCCAAGCTGGATATGTGGGTTCGATTCCCATCACCTGCTTTTTTATTATCTATAACCTAATGTGTAATTGCAACGCCCCAATCTATATCTTTATCAAAAATACAAGCACCGACTTCATCCCATGGTTCAAAGCTTTGCACAAAATCTATAACGTCCTTTATTGTTGTGCCATATAACATTTTTTGTCGGTGGAATTCTCTCCTGGTTTTGTTGATTCAAGTTTAACCACATTTGCATTTATTCCTTGATGAAACTTGATTTTTAAAGTATACTGTTAGCAATAGAAGAGAAATTTTTATAGAACACAACTACAGAAAGAAAAGTTCGGAGGTTAAACATGCCATTAAACATTCCAAAAGAAATGCAGAATACTTATGAAGCAATTTCAAAGCTGCTGACGGATTATAGCGCAGAATATCTCAACAAAGAATATGAAGAGTTATGCCTCCATGCGCTGGAAAAGCTTTGCTGCAAGCGTCCCTCGCCGTTAAAAAGCGGTACGGTTTATAGCTGGGCCGCCGGAATCGTCTATGCTGTTGGAAGCAATAACTTTATTTTTGACAAAAGCCAGCCAATCCATATGACGGCAAAAGAGTTAGCCGCGCCGTTCGGGATTGCCGCATCAACCGCATCAAACAAGGCAGCAACGATCAAAAAACTGCTCAAGATAGACTATTCCAAGGCAGAATGGTGTCTGCCCTCAAGGACTGCCAGCAATCCCATGCTATGGACGGTATCCATAAACGGATTTCTGCTTGATGCCAGAATGCTTCCTTTGGAATTGCAGAAAGCATGTTATGAGAAAGGCTTGATTCCGTTTATTCCTGCCGATAAAAAGGAGTGAAAGGGCAGCTGATAAATAAATATAATAACAAGAGGAGTGATAGAATGGCAACGGCGAATGTCACAATGCGGATGGACGAAGAGACGGATGTGCCTAATCAGGAGACGAAAGCAGCTATGAAGGAAGCGCGGAAAAGGAAAGAAAACCAGAACAGGAACGCATAGCGATTTATTTTAAGAGAGGAATGAACTCACATGGAAAAAATAGCAAGTTTCACCATTGACCACATCAAACTTCAGCCCGGTGTCTATGTGTCCCGCAAGGACACGGTGGGCGCGGAGGTCATCACCACTTTTGACCTGCGCATGACCAGCCCTAACGAGGAGCCTGTCATGAATACGGCGGAGGTGCATACCATTGAGCACCTGGGAGCCACATTCCTGCGAAACCACCCGGAATACGGCCCGAAGACCATCTATTTCGGCCCCATGGGATGCCGCACAGGCTTCTATCTGCTGCTGGCCGGAGACTACAGTTCCAGGGACATCGTGCCTCTGATGACCCAAATGTGTGAATTTATCCGGGACTTTCGGGGCGAGGTGCCCGGCGCTTCCCCCAAGGACTGCGGCAATTATCTGGACATGAACCTGCCCATGGCAAATTTCCTGGCGGAGAGATATCTGGAGAAAGTGCTCTACGGAATCGATGACAGCCGCCTGGTCTATCCGGACTAAAGCCGGAGGAAAAGGCTGTCTTACAGCAGACAGTGCAGGCACCAGACCGTAAGGGCGCTGGAAAGAACCCGGGCCGGAATATCACTGTACAGGCAATGTGCGGTGGCAAAAATGACAGAATACCATGCGGAAACGAGGAGAGTATAGTATGACGAAGATCGGCATTATAGGAGCAATGGAGCTGGAGGTAGAACAGCTGAAAAAGGAAATGAATGTGACTGCTGTGGTGAAAAAGGCCGGGATGGACTTTTTTGAGGGCACTTTGGGAGGTGCTCCCGTAGTCATCGTGCGCAGCGGCATCGGAAAGGTGAACGCTGCGTTATGCGTACAAATTCTGGCAGACGAGTTTCGGGTATCCCATGTGATCAACACAGGCGTGGCAGGTTCCCTGAATGCGAAGCTGGATATCGGCGATATCCTGATTTCCAGGGACGCCCTGCATCATGACATGGACGTGACGATCTTCGGTTATCAGCCGGGAGAGGTGCCCCAGATGGGCTTTCGGGAATTCAAGGCCGATGAGCAGATGATGGCGCTGGCGAAAGAGGCCTGCGAAAAAGTGAATCCTGACATTCATGTCATGTGCGGCCGAGTGGTCAGCGGCGATCAGTTCATCTCCAGCAAAGAGGTAAAGGAGCGCCTGATCACTCAGTTCCAGGGAGACTGTGCGGAGATGGAGGGGGCTTCCGTCGCCCATGGCGCTTATCTCAACAGCCTGCCTTTTGTCATCATCCGGGCCATTTCGGACAAGGCGGACGACAGCGCCGAAATGGATTACCCCACCTTTGAGGCCGCGGCGGCGAAGCACTCCGCGGCGTTGGTAAAGGAAATGATCAAAGGACTTCTGCCCTGAGCGGAAGTCCTTTGATCATTACGCATCTTTGGATTTGTTAAAGACGAAGAGCTTGCTGAACACATAATTCGCAATGGTCACCAGCACGGCCGAAATAACGCTGGCCACCACTAAATTAATGTTCAGCGCTGTCAGGACCTGCATCACCACAATATCCAGAATCCAGGTGGACACTCTGGAGAGCACGAATTTCGGCGCTTCTTTCCGCATAGGCTTTTTGCTTTTAAAAACAAAACGCCGGTTGGTAAAATAAGCGAAAATCACGCCTGCCACCCAGTTGATGGTGCTGAGCACGGTGTTCTCAAAGGGCGTGGGGTACATGGTATTGCGGAACAGCAGGGCATTTGCCACAAACTTTGCGGTCCAGGCCACAATGGTAGTCAGAACGCCTACGATCAGGTAGACGATGATTTCTTCATATTTTCTGTACAGTGCCTTGCATTTTTCTGTCACTGGTTTCCTCCTGTTGTTGGGCATGATTCCCATACTGTGATTGCCCCTCTGTGTTCTATATTGGCGGTCGCTGTGCCCGCGGGCGGTAAAATTTTCCGCTCGTAAGGCTGGCTAACCGCCTGAGCAATCCAGTCTGCGGTGATGCATGAGTCTGTCAGGGATTTACCACATTTCGGTTTTCCCCCTGCAGAAAAGCGGCAATATTGCGGTACGCCTCCTCCACGCAGCGCCTGCGGGCCTCCGCGCTGGCCCAGGCCAGATGGGGCGTGATAATGAGACGGGTGCTGTCCCGGAAGCGGCTTAAGGGGTTGTCCAAAGACAGAGGCTCCTTTTCCAACACATCCAGGCCGGCAGCGGCGATCTCGCCGGCTTCCAGCGCCTCATGCAGGTCGGTGTTGTTCACCACCGGCCCTCTGGCTACATTGATCAGTACCGCTGTATGCTTCATCTTCCGCAGTGCGGCACGGTCTATGAAATTGCGGGACAGATCGCTTAAAGGACAGTGGAGGGAGAGAAAATCGCACTCTGCAAGCAGTGTGTCCTTATCCACCCCGGGATATTCCGTGCATCTGCTCTTTCCTGTGACGGAATGAAAGATCACCCTGCAGCCGAAAGCTTCCGCGATCTTTGCCACCCGCCTGCCGATATTGCCCATGCCTACAATGCCCCAGGTCTTGCCCTCCAGCTCCCGGAAAGGCAGGTCAAAATTGGAAAAGCGGTCCTGGGCGCTGTAAGCGCCGGACTTTACATAATTGTCATAATGGAACAGCTTCTGGCTTAAGGCCAAAGCCAGGGTAAAGGTGTGCTGGGCCACCATGGCCGTGCAGTAATCCCGCACATTTGTTACTTTAATGCCCCGATAGCTGCAGTAGTCCAGATCGCAGTTGTCAAAGCCTGTGGCGAACTCGCAGATCAGCTTTACATTGGGCGCGTCACGCAGGGTTTCCTCCCGCAGGGGAGATTTGTTGGCGATGATAATATCCGCATCTTTTACGCGCTCCCGGATTTCGTCAATAGTGACAGTATTGTCATAAATGGTGACATCCCCCAGCTCGCTGATGCAGTCCACGGACACATCCGTTCCCACGCTGTTTCGTTCCAAGATTACTATCTTCATTTCCGTTCCCCCTGGGCATTCTGCCGCCCATGCCAATCCGGTACATCCTGTTTTGCCGGATATCCGCTATCTGCTATTCTATCCGCAATGGGGATTTCTGTCAACTGCTTTCGGTGTATAATGCTTTGCCGAAAGCGGTGGAAAGCCATGGCGGGAACCGAAACTGAAAGTCGGGTGAAAGTCGGAAAGCCGAGATGGAAGCTGAGGCGGAATCCGAACCTCCCTCATAACTGAGGTTTTCCGGACTCCGCCGTATTTTTGTAATCCGTTCTAAAACCGCCCTAAAACTATCCTAAAACTATCCTAAAACTATCCTAAAACCGTCCGTCCGGTATCCCGCCGGCACACCGCAGACTTATGGATTCTGCCCTCCGGCAGAGCGCTTTCTACTGTCCCAGCCTTGCCAGCAGCTCTTCCCGCTGGGCCTCGTAGCCGGGCTTTCCAAGCAGGGCGAACATGTTCTTTTTATAGCTCTCGACACCGGGCTGGTTGAAAGGATTCACGCCCAGGAGATATCCGCTGACGCCGCAGGCGAACTCGAAGAAATAGAACAGCTCGCCCAGGTAGAACTCATTTACCTCAGGGATATTTACCATGAAGTTGGGTACCTGTCCGTCCGTATGGGCCAGAATGGTTCCGTTCATGGCGCTCTTGTTTACGAAGTCCACGGTCTTTCCGGCCAGATAGTTCAGGCCGTCCAAATCCACCGGCTCCTCCCCGATCTTGATTTCCTCCCTGGAGGTCTCCACGTTGAGAACCGTCTCGAACATGATCCGCGCGCCGTCTTGGATAAACTGTCCCATGGAGTGCAGGTCTGTAGTCAAATCCACGCTGGCAGGGAAGATTCCTTTCTGGTCCTTGCCCTCGCTCTCGCCGTAGAGCTGCTTCCACCACTCGGAGACATAGTGTACCGCAGGCTCATAGTTGGCCAGGATCTCCACGCTCTTGCCCTTGCGCAGCAGGATGTTGCGCAGCGCCGCATACTGCAGGGCGTCATTGCTCTCGAAATCGTTCTCCAGAGCGCGCTTACGTCCGCTGGCTGCACCCTCCATGAGCTTGTCGATATCCGCGCCGCTGACCGCAATGGGTAGCAGGCCTACCGCTGTCAGGACGGAGAAACGTCCGCCTACGTCGTCCGGCACTACGAATGTCTCATAGCCCTCCTCGTCCGCCACGCGCTTCAGGCTTCCCTTAGCCTTGTCGGTGGTGGCGTAAATGCGCTTTGCCGCGCCCTCTTTGCCGTATTTCTTCTCCAACAGCGCCTTGAATACACGGAAAGCAATGGCAGGCTCTGTGGTGGTGCCGGACTTGGAGATCATATTGACGGAGAAGTCCCTGTCGCCTACCACATCCATCAGGTGCTTCAGATAAGTGGAGCTGATGGAATTGCCGCAGAAATAAATCTCGGGAGTCTTCCTCAGGTCCCTGCCCAGCACATTGTAGAAGCTGTGGCCCAGGAATTCGATGGCCGCCCTGGCGCCCAGATAGGAGCCGCCGATGCCGATGACCAGCAGCACTTCGGAGTCGCTCTGAATCTTCTGTGCCGCAGCCTTGATTCTGGCGAATTCATCCTTATCGTAATCTGTTGGCAGGTCCACCCAGCCTAAGAAATCATTGCCCGCTCCGCTCTTGGAGACCAGGACCTCTTTGGCGTCCAGCGCCAGCTTTTTCATGTAGCCTACTTCTTCCTGTGAGATAAAAGAAGAAGCCTTGGAATAATCAAATGTCACTTGCTTGCTCATGTTCTCTATCCTCCAATTCCAGGGAATCCCGTTCATTTTGCAGGTTTTATCCGCCCGCGGCAAGAACTTGTCCCTTTTCTCTTCCTTTTTCAGTGTAGCAAAGTTAAAACGCAAATTCAAGATAAATTGGCAGATTTTGCAAAACTTCCCCGAAACAGGATCTGTCAGGAAGTGAGGAATTCCTTTAACAGCGCCTCCAGCTCCTCCTCCGTGACAGCGGCGGAATCGGGAAGTGTGGAGCTGTCGGACGAAAGGGGCGGAGCGGGCATCTGTTCGGGAGCCTGGGGCTGGGACGCCAGAGTGTCCGTGTCCGCCAGGTCTTCTCCGCCGGCGGCCATCCGGTTTCCTATAGGCATCAGCTCCAGCGTGCGCTGCTCCTGGGGCCTTAATACCGCACTGCGTCCGGTCCTGCGCCGTCTGCCTCTGCTGCCTCCGGTACGACTTTCCCGCTTTTCCTCAAATACGGACTCCCCATAAAGCATTTCAATGTCCTGCCTGGTAATGTCGATGCGGGGTGAGAGATGATTTTCCAGGTAATCCACCAGATTTACCTTAAGAATCCGCTTCTTGCCGCTGACGTCCACCACCGTGGAAATGCTGAAATAGGCATAGAGGCCGAAAAAGCTGGCAATATAGAATGGCAGTACGTCTCCCAGAGTCCGTCCTGCCAGGATGCTTTTACACACGCCCACACCGGAGCAGACTATGGACAGGAGCATGATCTGGCCTGACAGATGGTAAAGGGTATCAAAAGACAGATGCCCCAGAGCCATTCTGTTCAGGAACTTGTCCACAAACACGGGAATATTTGCCACGCCGCCGCTGAGCTCATAGCAGCTGGCGAACTTTGTCTTGCACTGCCTTAGCAGTCTGTTTTTTGTGGAAGCCATATTGTCGGCCTCCTTTATCATATTCCGGTACAGCAGCCCTAAAAATATACGAAGGATGATGCTGATTCCCAGACAGGTAAACATTGCAATCGTTATCAGCCTTTCTTCCTGAAAAACGCGAAACATAATGTACCTCCTTTCTGTTTGCAGGGCATATGGCGGACAAGCCTGCCATGATTTCAGTATAACGCAACAAGCCCTTGTTTTACAGATTTTTCCGTCGCATTTTTCCCTGCTTTTCTGACAGGAAAACAGCTATTTTTCGGACATGCCTGGCCCGCAAAAAGCGATTGCAGAATAAGGGAAAATCTGCTAAAATGTACTTTAATAATGAACAAAAGGAGAGGGAAAACTATGGATTCACTGAAATACAAGACACACGGAACCTGTTCACAGCAGATTGATATCGAGCTGAAAGACGGTCTCATTGATTCCGTAAAGTTCATGGGAGGCTGCCATGGCAATCTTCAGGGCGTAAGCGCGCTGGTGAAAGGGATGAAGCCCCAGGAGGCCATCTCCCGCTTAAAAGGCATCCGCTGCGGCATGAAGTCCACATCCTGCCCGGACCAGCTGGCCCTGGCGCTGGAAGAAATGATTCAATCCTGATTCTGAAAGGCTTTGTCTATGAAAAAAATCGTATTGACAGGCGGGGGCAGCGCAGGACATGTTACCCCCAACATTGCATTGCTTCCCGCTCTCCGGGAAGCGGGGTTTGAGATTACCTATATGGGATCTTACGACGGGATCGAGAAGAAGCTGATCGGGGACTTTGATCTGCCATATAGGGGTATTTCCACCGGGAAATTCAGGCGGTATTTTGACCTGAAGAATCTGACGGATCCTTTCCGGGTTATAAAAGGCTTCTCGGAGGCGAGGAAATTCCTGAAAGGATATCGGCCGGATGTAGTCTTTTCCAAAGGAGGTTTTGTGTCCGTACCGGTGGTACGGGCTGCGGCGACCCTTGGTATCCCGTGCATCATCCATGAATCCGACATGACGCCGGGGCTTGCCAACAAGATATGCATTCCTGCGGCCAGAAAAGTCTGCTGCAATTTCCCGGAGACCTTAAAGCTCCTGCCGGAAGACAAAGCTGTGCTAACGGGTTCCCCTATTCGGGCGGAACTGGCCCAGGGCAATAAGCTGGCAGGTCTGGATTTGTGTGGATTTAATGCCAATACGCCCGTGATCATGGTCATCGGCGGAAGTCTGGGGGCAGCTAACGTGAACAAGGCCGTGCGGGCCGCGCTGCCCAGCCTGCTGGGAGATTTTCAGATCGTGCATCTGTGCGGAAAAGACAAGGTGGATAATCTGCTTTTGAACACACCGGGTTATAAGCAGTTCGAGTATATTAAGGCAGAGCTTAAGGATCTGTTCGCCATGGCTGACATTGTGATCTCCAGGGCCGGGGCAAATGCCATCTGCGAGCTGCTGGCGTTAAAAAAGCCCAATATTCTGATTCCGCTTCCGGCATCCAGCAGCAGAGGAGACCAGCTGCTTAACGCCAGGTCCTTTGAGGCCCAGGGATTTTCTATCGTGATAGAGGAGGACGACCTGACCACCGAGCTGTTGGTGGATAAGGTGCATGAACTCTATTTCTCCAGGCAGACTTTTCGGGATGCCATGAACGACAGCGGCCAGATGGACTCTATCCGCACCATTGTGCAGTTGATTAAGGAAGCGGCGGCCGGGAAAGTATCATGAATCTGTGCCAAATTTGACCGCTCGTGAGTATAGTAAATGGAGACTTATGTGACGCAGGAGATTTCCTATGCTGATCACTTCTCTCCTGTTCGGGATTTCAGCGAGCCTGGACGCGCTCCTGGTGGGGATCGGATTTGGGCTGCGCAGAGTGCGGATCAGGCTTTGGCAGAATCTGGCCATCAGCCTGGTTACTTTGCTGGCGACCTGTTTGTGCGTAGGGCTGGGGCACCGGCTGGCGGTGCTTCTGCCGGCAATGGTCAGTGCGTACGCGGGAAGTCTGGTTCTGGTTCTTCTGGGGCTGTACTATATCGCAAAGTGGGGGATGTCCCTGCTGCGCAGCAGGGCAAGGCGGCCGGCGGTAACCGGGGACTGCAAAGAAAAGCCCTCCGGGCTTTCACCGGCCTGCCGGCCAACAGGACCGGAACAGACGCCCCGGGGGGCGCCTGCAGACTGTGCAGAGTTATTACCGGGGGCTGCCCTTTCTCTTAGCCTGCCGGAGGTGCTGACCTTAAGCCTGACACTTTCCCTGAATAACCTGAGCGCAGGCCTGAGTGCCAGTCTGGCGGGGCTTGCGCTGGTACCTGCCGCCATTGCCACCTTTGTCTGTTCCGTATTGTTCCTGGAGGGCGGCAACCGGCTGGGAGGGTGCCGCATGCTGCAGCTGGCGGGTTGTGCCGCGGAGCCGGTTTCCGGTATCCTGCTGATAGGGCTTGGTATGGTGTGGCTTTTCTGGTGACCATAGGCTGCCGCGGTACCGGACGATTTCCGGATTTTCTCGGACGAAGCAGAGATTTCTTTCATGGGAATTTTCTCTTCGTCCTACATAGCATTTTCAGCAGACATTCCTGTGAAAACTTCATAAATCGCGAATAAGCCGTGGAAAGATGGAAAAAATGTTAAGGAAAGTCATCTGAAAGGAACAGAATGCCATGGCTTTGTCCACTGTACTGGATGAAAATATATGTTATATCGAAGATAAAATACCGGTGAGGGAAAGCTTTGATTTCATGACGAGACATTTGTACCTGGGGGAAACTCCGGCTTTTTTTCTGGGCTTAAACGGTTTCTGCAGGACAGAGGTGCTGCAGCAGATATTTTCCGATCTCCAGGATGCCTCTTACACAAAAGACGCTAAGGTTGAGGATATTGTGCGGTATCTGGACGGGAAATTAGGCTATGCCCAGGCTTCCCTGTGTGATTCCTGGGATGACATTATCCGCAATCTTTTAAGCGGTCCGGCGGTTTTGATCGTAGACGGATTTTCCGCGGCTATTCTCATAGATGCGCGGACCTACCCCGCCAGAGGAATATCGGAGCCGGATCTGGAGCGGGCGACTAAGGGTGCCAGAGACGGATTCGTGGAGACCCTGCTGTTGAATGCGAACCTGATTCGCCGCAGAGTGCGTTCCCGGGGACTCGTCTTCTCCATGCACAGCGTGGGAGAGGAGAGCAGGACGGATGTGGCGGTTGCGTATATACGGGGTACGGTAAACAGAGGGTTACTGGATATGCTTGAGCACAGGATAGACGCCCTGCGGATTACCTCCCTGACCATGGGCGCAAAAAGTCTGGAGGAGCTTCTGGTACACAGGCACTGGTGGAATCCTCTGCCCAGTATCCGAATGACGGAGCGTCCGGATGTGGCCTGCAGCTATCTGCTGGAGGGACATATTGTGGTATTGGTGGACAATTCTCCCCTTGTGCTGATACTTCCCTGTACGGTTTTTCAGTTCACACAGAGTCCGGAGGACTATTATAAGAGTCCCGCCGTGGGCACTTACTTTCGGCTGGTGCGATTTCTGTGCATTCCCGTGAGCCTGCTCTTACTGCCCATATTTCTGCTGATTACGGCCTGGTTTCCGGATCTGGCAGGGAGCCTGGGACTGCTCTCGGAGGTGGGACTGACTAGGGAAAGACTGTTTTTCTATATTCTGGCAATGGAGTTTCTGCTGGACCTGTTCAAATATTCCTCCGCCTTGAGCTCCGGAAAGTTCTCCGGTTCCCTGTCCATTGTGGGAGGGCTGATTATAGGGGATATTGCGGTGAGCCTGAATTGGGCCACTGCGGAGGTGCTGTTCTATGCCGCCGTTACGCTGCTGGCGTCCTTAGCCATTGCGGATACGGAGTTTGGCGATGCCATCCGGCTTTACCGGATTTTACTGATTGCAGGCACGGGATTGTTCGGTATCTGGGGGCTGGGGGTCTGTCTGGCGCTTGTGCTGCTCTCCGCTGCCACCACGCCTACGTTTGGCGGGTTCAGCTACTTCTGGCCTCTGTTTCCTTTTAACAAAAAAGCCCTGGGCAGGCTGCTGTTTCGCAGTCCCACGCCCAAGGCCCAGCCTACCAGGATATGGAATCGAGGTAAGGCTCATGATTAATTTGTTTTCTTCATTTCCAAAGGATACGCCAGACCGGGAAGAACTTCTGCCTGGCTGGAATCAGCGCCGGAGGGAAGCTCCAGCTTCAGGGTATCGCCGCTTACCGTGAATACGTCGTAAGCGTTCTTGTCGATCTCCTCTCCGTCAGCAGCCATGTAGAGCTTATCTCCGGAGGTCTCATATTTACCGTTCGTGGTCATTTCGCTGAGCAGTGCGTTGGCGTCAACGGACTCCTCCATAGTCTGGCGCATAAAACTTTCAATGTCCTGGTTATACATTTGCTGGAAAGCGGCATCCGCCTCCTCTTTGCTCTGACCCATTTCCTCGTACTGTGTGTAGATCATCTGGGTACTGAATGCCAGGAACTCATCCATCCAGGTGTTGAAATTGGCGTTGAAAGACTCCTGCTCGCCGAACATGCTGAAAGTTCCGTCCTCGTTGAACTGGAAGCAGATGGAAACCACTAACGGTGTATTGAAATCCGCGTAGTCGGGCCCCAGTTCTCCGGCCAAGAGACTTGCCATGTCATAATCCAGTGACCATGTCCCCACCAGATCTTTTCCACTGTCGCTGCCGCCGCACCCGCATATGGTCAGAGCCATAACAAGGGCCAACAGTACGACCAGCATCTTACTTGCTTTTTTCATGTTACTCTTCCTCCTAAATTTGTGTTTTTAAACAACATATCTAGTTTAGCACTAATTTGTATAGCTGACAAGAAAAATATACGTTTTATAAAATTTCGTAATATTGCAGGCATGGCGTCAAAATTGACGCAATATTTCGGGAGGACAGGGGGGATTTTTAGACATTACAGATTATATATTGTTGAATGCAGATATTCATTTTCATTTGAAGTTTCTGCAGAATACGAAAGCATTAAAAAAGCAACACGATTAAGAGTTGCAAATACTTTCATGATATACTTGAAATTTAACCTACATTAATATAATGTGTCTCGACTTAATATATCATCTGATAAGTCAGAAGAACAAATAAGTGCTGTAAAAATTTGGGTAAAAATTTGCTGTAAAAATTTAAAATATTGCTTGACATACCGAATAGTTTGCCGTATACTAATACAAGTACAGGCAATGCGATAGTGGCTCAGTTGGTAGAGCGCCACCTTGCCAAGGTGGAAACCGCGGGTTCGAGTCCCGTCTATCGCTCTTTTTAATTTGCAGCGGAATCCCATAAAATGGGGGGTCCGCTGTTTTTGTGTGTCTAAAATTCTGTAGACAGTTGTAGACTGGATTAAAGCGAAAAAGCACGCAATAGAACGAAATATTCCGGGGAAAGTATATTGCATTCCTATTCTGCATATGCTATAA
>Ga0137308_101156_pt1 | contig 29523 bp, 21 predicted proteins | sample Inofrocosms_June_FD_97181 | JGI IMG/M metagenome (GOLD analysis project Ga0137308, IMG submission 97181) | Mouse cecal microbial communities from Vienna, Austria - N-Acetylneuraminic and N-Acetylglucosamine D2O microcosms_June | ecosystem: Host-associated > Mammals > Digestive system > Large...
TAGTTTTTTTGATTGAATATCGAACGGAGAAAGAGGGATTTGAACCCTCGCGCCGGTTCCCCGACCTACACCCTTAGCAGGGGCGCCTCTTCAGCCTCTTGAGTATTTCTCCTGATTCTGAAATGTGACCTGCATTACTGCAGGACCGTATTCAATTATTATAAAACCACACTTATTGAATTCAAAATTCAACAAGGCATACACAACGATGCATTAGCTATTATACATAACAAAATAACAAATGTCAACGCTTTTTTTATTTTTCTTGAATTTTTACCATTACTATTCACAGCCGGATAAAAAATAGCAGTCAGATTCTTCAAGCGAAGCTTGTAAGAAGCCGATTGACAGTTTTTATCTGACTGTGAATAGTAACTTTTTACCATATTTCTTTGATATTATTCACAGCCATTTCAATTAGATACATATAAACAGACAATAATGCTGTCTGTTTATATTACGCATCTCTATTTGAAACCTTTATTTTCTGATTGCTGGCTTTATTTTTACTTATATTCATATTGGTCGATCGTATCCTGGATTTTGTCATGAACCACTGTGGCAATTTCTGTTGTCCTCATATCTTTATATTCATCATAATACATTGGCTTTAGAAAATGGACCTGAACTTTAACGTGGCTGATGGATTTTGTGTCAAATGGTCTGAAGGAGTCGATCAGCGCAACCGGAACGATAGGACATTTTGCTTTTGTGGCTGATTTAAAGCTGCCGCCCTTAAACTCACCGATACGATTTCCGTTTTTCGATCTGGTTCCTTCCGCAAATATGAGGTAATTCCTTCCCTTTTTTACTTCATCTGCAACACTGTTTATAATCTGAAGAGCCTGGCGTACATCATTGCGGTCCAGCATAAATGCCCTCAGACAGATAAAAACCTGCTTTAAAAATGGAATATTCTCAACTTCCTTTTTGGCTACTACAGAAAAAGGAACCGGACATGCTTCTATGATTGCAAGAACATCATATAATCCCTGATGATTTGGAAAAAACATAAATCCATTTTCTTTCGGAAGGTTTTCCAGTCCATGGATCTCAATATCAACATTCCCGCCTTTATTTGCCCGATGGTCGATAAACTTTAACATCTTATAATGTTCTTCTTCTGTATACTTATCTACATGAGATGCATAATAGCAGAGTTTATACCACATGATCGGTACTAATAATATGTTTCGGATCACCATCATTATAATACGTCTCATCTTTATTTATCCTTTTCTGTTTATTCAGAGTTCCATTTTTATGAACACTTATAAAAAGTATTTTGTAAAATATTATGTTCTTTGTAAACAATATATTTTCTTATGTCACTTTTTGTAGAATTATAATATATTATTATTTCTAATGAAATAAAATTCTAAAAATCTACTTGAAGATATTATTATCTTTCTTATATTATTAGATATTGTCTTTGTAAATTTTTTTATAAAACCAAACTTCTATATAAAATGTAAGATTTAAGAACTTTATTATTCGTATTATATCATTTACCTTATATAACTACAATCAATTCATTATATTTTTTAATATGGAGCTGTAGGAAAGTAAACTGTTTAGGTTATTTTTCTATAATTCTTTAATTTAAATATGCCGATAATCTTTATTGGCTGTTAGATTATCGGCACATTATTCAGTTGTTATTATCCGTTATATGTCACATCCTGGCCAGACGTAACCAATAAGGTATCATGAGCGACAGATAAATCTGCCGTGAGTATAACTATTATTCCCCCATTTCTTCCTCACCCGGATCATCATCTTCCTCGATCTCAATCTCTTCCCCATCAATCTGCGCAGAAGCTTTTCTCACCTTCGCAAGGCTGACCACCTTTTCTTCTTCATTCAGATTGATCAGCTTGACTCCGGAAGTGATCCTGCCGAGCTTTGATATATCAGCGCAGGACATCCGGATAATGATGCCTTCACTGTTGATCATCATGATCTCGTCATCTTCGTTGACAGCCTTCATGCCGATCACATCGCCGGTCTTTTCTGTAATCTTGTAGCATTTGACGCCCTTACCGCCCCGGTTTTGAATGGTAAATTCACCCATGATGGTCCTTTTTCCGATTCCATTTTCCGAAACAATGAGCAGGCATTCGCCCTGGGTGTGGACCTGCATACCGATCACGGCGTCTCCGTCGGACAGATTGATTCCCCGGACTCCCATGGAAGTCCTTCCGGTTGAGCGTACATCCTTTTCATCAAACCGGATGCACTGGCCGTATTTTGTTACAAGTAGGATCTCCTTCTCATTGTCGGTGATCTTGACTTCGATCAGGTTGTCGTCCTCCCGAAGCGTAATGGCAGCCAGACCTTTTTTCCGGACATTGTTGTATTCATACAGCGGTGTCTTTTTCACAAGGCCGTTTTCTGTTGCCATAAACAGGTATTGATTATCATCATAGACCTTGATCGGAATCATGGCCGTAATCTTTTCATCCGGCATCAGCTGCAGGAGATTGATAATAGCCGTTCCTCTTGAGGTCCTGCCGGCTTCGGGAATCTCATAGGCCTTCATTCGGTACACACGCCCTTTATTCGTAAAGAACATGATATAATTGTGGGTAAAGGTGATGAAAAGCTCCTGAATAAAATCATCGTCCAGCTTCTGCATTCCCTTGATGCCTTTTCCGCCCCGGTTCTGATTCTTGAAGTTGTCGATGGTCATACGCTTGATATAGCCAAGCTTTGTCATGGTGACAACCACATCCTCCTTCGGAATCATATCCTCCATCGAGATATCAAATTCATCATAACCGATGCTTGTCCTTCTCTCATCCCCGTATTTATCGGAAATGATCAGGATTTCTTTTTTGATCACTCCGAGCAGGAGCTTTCTGTCGGCAAGGATTGCTTTTAATTCACCGATCTTCTTCATCAGCTCTGCATATTCTGCCTCCAGCTTCTCCCGTTCCAGACCTGTCAGAGCACGCAGACGCATGTCTACGATCGCCTGTGCCTGTACGTCCGTCAGCTCGAAGCGTTTCATCAGCTCTTCCTTTGCGATCTGGACAGTCTTGGAACCGCGGATGATCCGAATCACTTCATCAATGTGATCCAGCGCGATCAACAGACCCTGTAAAATGTGGGCCCGTTCCTCTGCTTTGTTGAGCTCATATTTGGTCCTTCTGGTTACGACCTCTTCTTGGTGCTGCAGATAATATTTCAGCATATCCAGCAGGTTCATGACCTTGGGCTGGTTATTGACCAGAGCGAGCATGATCACTCCGAAGGTATCCTGAAGCTGTGTATGCTTATAAAGCTGATTTAAAATGATGTTCGGGTTCACATCCCGGCGCAGCTCAATACAGATCCGCATTCCTTCCCTGCTGGACTGGTCGCTGAGCTCCGTGATCCCGTCGATTCTTTTATCCTTCACAAGCTCCGCGATTTTCTCGATCAGTCTTGCTTTATTGACCATGAAGGGAAGCTCTGTCACAACGATCCGGTTCTTTCCGTTCTGCATGGGTTCAATATTGGAAACTGCGCGCACCCGGATCTTTCCGCGTCCGGTCCGGTAAGATTCCTCAATGCCTCTTGTACCAAGGATTTCCGCCCCTGTAGGAAAGTCGGGTCCCTTAATGATCTCCATCACATCTTCGATGGATGTCTCGCCGTTCTCATCAATCTGGTCATCTATGATCTTGACGACTGCGGCAATCACTTCCTTCAGATTGTGAGGAGGAATATTTGTTGCCATACCGACGGCAATTCCATTGGTCCCATTGACCAGGAGATTTGGAAATCTGGATGGAAGAACGTCCGGCTCCTTCTCCGTCTCATCAAAGTTCGGGGAAAAATCAACGGTATCCTTGCCGATATCTGCCGTCATTTCCATGGAAATCTTACTCAGCCGAGCCTCTGTATAACGCATGGCCGCAGCCCCGTCGCCGTCCACGGAACCGAAGTTTCCATGACCGTCCACCAGAGGATATCTGGTAGACCATTCCTGAGCAAGGTTGACCAGGGCTCCATATATAGAACTGTCTCCGTGGGGATGATATTTTCCCATCGTATCCCCGACGATACGCGCACATTTACGATGCGGCTTGTCCGGGCCGTTATTCAGTTCGATCATGGAATATAAAATTCTGCGCTGAACCGGTTTCAGACCGTCCCTTACATCCGGAAGCGCACGGGCGGCGATAACGCTCATGGCATAGTCGATGTAGGAATTTTCCATGGTCTTTTTCAGGTCAACTTCATGGACTTTATCAAAAATATTATCTTCCATACTGTCTCCTTTATGATTATGTTACAAGTAATCCCATTTGAATTCATCCCCTCAGTTGCAGGCAATCTCAAAATCTTTGATTTTCTGCTTAATTAGCATTTCCAATGCCAATTTGAAATAAAATAAAATTTAAAGTTAAAATACATTTGATCTTTGCCTTTTATTTTACCTGCTGCTGATAAAATGTTATATATCAAGGTTTCTGACAAACTTTGCGTTTGCTTCTATAAACTCACGCCGTGGTTCTACCCTATCTCCCATAAGTGTAGTAAATGTCAGGTCCAGTTCGGAGGAAGTCTCTTCGTCCATCGTCACCTTCAATAAGATACGATGCTCCGGATCCATGGTCGTATCCCACAGCTGATCCGCATCCATCTCCCCCAGTCCTTTATAACGCTGGATCTTATTATTCGTGTCCCTTCCGACCTCAGTGAGAATGTTGTTTAACTCCTCGTCGCTGTACGCATACCATGTCCTTTTATTTTTTTCCAGCTTATACAGCGGCGGCTGCGCCAGATATACATAGCCCTGCTTGATCAATTCAGGCATAAACCTGTATAAAAATGTCAGCAGCAGTGTACTGATATGGGCGCCGTCCACGTCGGCATCCGTCATAATAATAATCTTATGATAACGCAGCTTACTAATATCAAAATCTTCATGAATCCCGGTTCCGAAAGCCGTAATCATGGCTTTGATCTCCGCATTTGCATAGATCTTATCCAGCCTTGCCTTTTCCACATTCAAAATCTTTCCGCGAAGAGGAAGGATTGCCTGGGTTGCGCGGTCGCGGGCCGTTTTGGCGGAACCGCCGGCGGAATCTCCCTCCACGATATAGATCTCGCAATTCACCGGATCCTTGTCGGAACAGTCTGCCAGCTTTCCGGGAAGGGATAGCCCCTCCAGCGCAGATTTTCTTCTCGTCAGATCCCTTGCTTTCCTTGCTGCTTCCCGAGCGCGCTGCGCCATGACAGACTTCTCCACCGTAAGCTTGGCCACATTCGGATTCTGCTCCAGAAATACCTCCAGCTGGCTGCTGACAATATTATCCACCGCGCCCCTTGCCTCGCTGTTGCCCAGCTTCTGCTTGGTCTGGCCCTCAAACTGGGGATCCTCGATCTTCACGCTGATAATGGCAGTCAGACCTTCCCGGATATCCTCCCCGGAAAGATTCGGCTCGCTGTCCTTCAGCAGCTTATTTTTTCTCGCATAATCATTAAATGTCTTCGTCAGGGAATTGCGGAATCCCACGATGTGGGTTCCTCCCTCCGGAGTGGTGATATTATTTACGAATCCATACGTGTTGTCGCTGTAAGAATCGTTGTGCTGCATGGCCACTTCCACGTATACATTATCCTTTTCCCCTTCGCAGTAAATGATCTGGTCGTACAGCGCCGTCTTGCTTTTATTCAAGTATGTGACAAATTCCTTGATTCCACCCTCATAATGGAAGGTCTGCTCCCTGACCTCTTCCTCACGCACATCCCGCAGGATAATCTTAAGGCCCTTTGTCAAAAATGCCATCTCGCGGAATCTCTGTTTTAAAATCCCATAATCAAATACCGTTTCTTCAAATATACTTTTATCCGGCAGAAATGTAACCGTTGTCCCTGTTTTATCGGGATCACATTCTCCGACCACCTTCAGCTTATAGACAACCTGTCCCCGCTCATAGCGCTGCTTATAAATCTTGCCTTCGTGACAAATCTCCACCTCCAGCCAGTCGGAAAGCGCATTCACCACCGATGCCCCTACGCCGTGGAGTCCGCCGGACACCTTATATCCCCCGCCGCCGAACTTTCCGCCCGCATGGAGCACGGTAAATACAACCTCTACCGCAGGAAGTCCTGATTTGTGATTGATCCCTACGGGAATTCCTCTTCCGTTATCCGACACCGTGACCGAATTATCCTGATTGATCGTCACATCAATCGTATCACAATGCCCTGCCAATGCTTCATCTACCGAATTATCCACAATCTCATACACAAGATGATGAAGTCCCCTCAGAGAGGTACTGCCGATATACATCCCAGGCCTCTTCCGGACAGCTTCCAGTCCTTCCAGGATCTGTATCTGGTCAGCTCCATATTCCGCATCAAATTCCGTACCAGTCATACTCATTCAATAACCTCCTCAAACGGTAAAGCAACACAAAGCCTTTCGGATTTATGCCTTTTTTTCTACAATGCTTCCATCCTTTACATAAAAAACTCTATTAACAGCAAACCTGTGGCTGATCAGTTCCTCCAGCCCGGTACAGGTCACTATTGTCTGTATATCGTGGATACTGTCCAATAGATAGTTTTGCCTGTTTTTGTCCAGTTCAGACAAAACATCGTCCAGCAAAAGCACGGGGGTATCTCCCGTCACGGACCGGACCAGCTCAATCTCCGACATTTTCAGAGACAACGCCGCTGTCCTCTGCTGTCCTTGGGAACCAAATCTCCGGATGTCCAGGCTTCCCTCCTGAAATCCCATATCATCCCTGTGGGGGCCGACAGACGTACTCTTAAGCTTAAGATCCCTTTCCCTATATCTCCTCACTGCCTGTTCCAGAGGCATGTCTCCGGCAGATGTTTCATAGGATAAAGAGAGATGCTCCTTTCCCCCGGTCAGACGGAGATGGATATCCGAAATTATTTTATTAACCTGGTTCACAAATTCTTTTCTCCGGTCAATGATCTTCGTTCCATACTCAATTAATTGCATATCCCAGATATCCAATGTCTCTATCAGGCTTTGTTGATGTACAATTTCTTTTAGCAAGGAATTTCTTTGATTAATAATACGATTATAGTTAGAAAGGTTACTCAGATATACCTTATCAAGCTGCGACAGCTCAAGGTCAATGAATCTCCTTCTGCCAGCAGGCCCTTCCTTAATGATATTTAAGTCTTCCGGAGAAAAAAATACAAAATGGACGATGCCGAACAATTCTACTGCCTTCCGTATGGGAATCTTATTCACCGCGATCCCCTTCGGACTGTTCTTTTTCAAATGCAGATCAATCTGATATTCCATTCCCCGCTTCTCAATGACCGTCTCTATATGAGATTCATCATATCCAAGCCGAATCAAATCTCTGTCCTTTGCCCCTCTGTGTGACTTTGTTGTTCCTGATAAATACAAAGCTTCCAGAACATTCGTCTTTCCCTGCGCGTTATCCCCATAGAGGATATTCGTATTTGCGTCCAGATGAAGATCAAGCAGATCATAATTCCTGTAATTCTTTAGTTTCAAAGACTTGATTATCATATCTTCTCCAAAGTCAACATCATCCAAAAATATCCAATGTATATTTTACACTGTTTTTCACAATTTTTCAATTTATTTTTTAATATTCCCAACAGACGTGTGAGAAAAAGTTCCTGTCTGCGGAGTCAAGATCTCCTACTTTCTGCTGGAAATCTGAATCGTTCCTCCGCCGTATTCTACAATGTCGCGATCATAGAGCTTTCTGCCTCTTCTGGTATCAAGCTCTCCGTTGACACTGACCTCACCGTCCTGCACCGCCTGTTTGGCATCTGCCCCGGATTCCACCAGACCAGCCGCCTTCAATGCCTGACCCAGCTTGATATGATCCTCGGAATCTCTTAAATAAAATATTTCCATTCGATGAATCTCCTTTCCTAAAAACAGCCATTGCTGTGGGCATCTGTCGGATATCCACAGCAATATCTTTTTCACCTGAACGAGCAGGTCGAAGGCTTCTTGAAGCATCCAACTATACAGGTGACATTTTTCCGGCTGAAATTTTATAATTTTCCACAATAATCCCGTTTTCTTCTTATACCACCGCGTTAAAATTGACAGGCAGTATGAGATAAATATATGTCTGCTGCTTGTCCTTGATGAAGCAGGGCGCCTTTGCATTCATGAAATACAACTCCACCTCTTCATCGTCAATAACTCTCAGCGCGTCGATCAAAAACTTTGGATTAAATCCGATCAGAAGATCCTTTCCCTCTTTTGTGATAAAGATATCCTCATCCATAGATCCAATCTGGGATTTGATCTTGAGCTGCATGGACTCATCTCCGATATTGATGATAATCGGCTTCTTGTCCCCCTCCTTGATCAGAAGCGTGGCACGGTCGATACAATCCAAGAGCTCCCGCTTATTCACCGTGATCTTGGTGTCATAATCGCTGGAAAGCATCTGATCGATCTTAAAATAATCACCTTCGATCAGGCGGGATACGACTACAGTCTTATCAAATTCAAATACAATGTGGTTTTTCGTAAAGGAAATATCCACATATTCCTCTGCTTCTCCTCCTATGATCTTGCTGATCTCCTGCAGGGTCTTGCCAGGAACAATCACCTTTCTCGGTTCATAGGAATCCTTTAACTCGATCTTTCGGATCGAGATCCTGTGTCCGTCCAGTGAAACGACCCGAAGCTTATCATCCGTGATCTCGAATAATTCACCGGTCATCATTTTGTTGGAATCATTATCCGCAATAGAAAAGATAGTCTGGCGGATGGCTTCCTTCAGGGTAAACTCCGATATTGTAAAAAAGTTTTCTTTTTCGATTGCCGGAAGATAGGAAAAATCTTCACCGGACTGTGCAGCGATATTAAATTTTGCCTTTTCACAGGTGATCAATGCCTGACTGTCTGACTCTGCGTCAATGACCACATCGTTATCCGGCAGCTTTCTGACAATTTCTGAAAATATCTTTGCATTCAGGGCCAGAATTCCATGCTCCACAACCTCACCTTCAATGGTTGTCTCTATGCCAAGTTCCATATCATTTGCCGTAAGCTTAATGGTATCTAAGGATGCGTCGATCAGGATACATTCCAGGATCGGCATGGTCGTTTTGGAAGGTACGGCTTTTGATACGATGCTGACTCCTTTGACCAGATTATTTCTGCTGCAGATTATCTTCATGTTGAAAACTCCTTTCTTTCGTCATGGAGGATTCCTTCGTGTCGAGAAGGAAAATCCCATGCGCGTTTTATGTATCTATAAATAAATTCACTTCCGACTTCGTCTCCGTAGGGGCTGTAGATAAGTTTAAAAGTGCTGCAAGCCCTTATGAAATCGAGGTTTGTGTGTTTGGATAAGCCTGTTGAAACAGGAGGGATGGGAAGGGGGATGATGGGGAAAAAATCAGGATTGAAATTTTCGGCATGTTCCTCTCAACTTTAGTATTTCCCAATGTTCACAATCTTGTTTCTTCTTTTCAACAAGGTTATTCACAAAATGTGAGTAAATAAAATTGTTATACTAAGCGGCAGAATTATCTGCCGTGAGTATCTATATTACAATGGATTCAATTTTTTACGGATGATACTGACCGTATTGCTGAGCGCTTCATCTGTCTGAAGGTCAGCGGCAATCTTCTTTACTCCATGGCTGATGGATGCATGGTCTTTCCCACCAAGCAGAACTCCTACAGCCTTCAGAGGAGTATCTGTCAGATCCCTGCAGAGGTACATGATGATCTGCCGGGGAAGTACGATCTCGGCATTCCTCTTCCTGCCCTTCAAATCGGCGATGGATACGTTGAAATGCTCGGATACGACATCCATGATCAGCTCCGGTGTGATCTCACGGATATTGTCCGGTGAGATCATATCCTTTAAGGCCTCTGCTGCAAGCGCTATATCAATCGGCTTCTTTTCCAGATTGGAAAGTGCGATCAGCTTGTTCAGGGAGCCTTCCAGTTCCCGGATGTTGGACTTAATGTTGTTGGCGATGTACTGCATGACATCATCCGGAATGTGATAGCGCTCCAGCCCGTCCAGTTCTTCCTTCTTTCTCAGGATCGCCATCCTCGTCTCATAGTCCGGGGATGAAATGTCGGCGATCAGACCCCATTCGAACCTTGTCCGAAGGCGTGCCTCCAAAGTCTCAATGTCCTTGGGGGGCTTATCACTGGATATGATGATCTGTCTGCCGGATACGTGGAGGTGGTTAAAGGTGTGGAAAAATTCTTCCTGCGTACTTTCTTTTCCGATAATGAACTGAATATCATCTATGAGCAGTACATCGTTGTTGCGGTACTTCTCACGAAAGGTTGTCATTGCAAGTTCATCACCGTTTTTACCGATTTTCAATGCGTCGATCAGTTCATTGGTGAACGTCTCACTGGTCACGTAGAGCACCTTTTTCGAAGCGTCCTTCTCCAGAATATGGTGGGCAATGGAATGCATCAGATGTGTCTTGCCCAGTCCTACGCCTCCGTAAATGAAAAGAGGATTGTAGATATCTCCGGGAGACTCCGCAACTGCAAGGGATGCGGCATGTGCAAAGTTATTATTGCTGCCGACCACGAAGGTGTCAAAGGTATATTTTGGATTCAGGTTGGCAGATTCAAGGACTGCGTTGTTCTTCTGTTTCCTGGCTGTCTGTTCTTTTTTTCTGTGGATCACTAAATGGTCTTCCGTGACAAAGGACACCTCATATTCATGCCCGGTCACTTCCGCAATGCATACCTTAAAGGGGAGCATGTACTTTTCTTCGATATGCTCCAGGCTTGCTTTGAGCTTCACAAGAATGTATACGGTATCATCGGAGACTTCGTATACGGTCAGAGGTTCGATCCACGTCGTGTACGCAATATTTGATGAGCAATACTCTGATTTCATCTTTTCCAGGATCTGCGGCCAGTTTTCTTCTACAATGTTCATCAATAATAACTCCTGATCAATTTGGATTTAAAGAGCTTGATAAGAAACTCTCTTCTTACCCTATTCTACATCAAAAAGGGATTCGGCGCAATCATAAAAGATGTGCATAACTGGGAGAAAAGTTATTCATATCGAATTTTAGAAGTGAACAGAACATATTTTTCTAAAAAAAATTTTTTATCCACAAGATATTTTGCAGTTATCCACAAAAAATCACCAAGTTATTCACATTTTGGGGATAACTCTGTGAAAAGAATAAAAAACGAAAAAAATGTGATAAAATGGCTGGATTAGCTTGACTTAAAAGGGTTTTTTGCATATAATTTATGAGAATCTTTTTGTAATATATATAGTTATTAGGGTATTTTTGATCGATTTTATATTATAAGAAAGATAATAGTTTCTATCTGAGACATCTTTACCGGTTCATCCGGGGCAGGATAGTATTTATAAGGGAGGTGTATAGATCATGAAGATGACATTTCAGCCGAAGAAGAAATCCAGAGCAAGAGTTCATGGGTTCAGGGCAAGAATGAGAACAGCAGGCGGAAGAAAAGTATTGGCTGCCAGAAGAGCAAAAGGAAGAAAGCAATTATCAGCTTAGGCCGCATTTAATGTGGCCTTTTTATAACTGTTGCGGGTGTATCCGCAGGATACGCCTTTTCTTCTATATTAAATAGGAAGAGAATCATGTTGTATTCGGAATCTTTAAAGAAGAATAAAGATTTTCAAATTGTGTATCGTACAGGAAGATCCTATGCCAACCGGTTTCTGGTCATGTATATAAGGAAGAATGATCTGAATCGGAACCGGCTTGGGATTTCCGTCAGTAAAAAAGTAGGAAACAGTGTTGTGAGGCATCACCTCACAAGGCTGATCCGGGAAAGCTATCGACTTCAAGAAGAATATTTTCTGTGTGGATATGACATTGTTGTCGTGGTCAGAGTCAATGCAAAGAACAGTTCATTTGCAGACATGAAAAGTGCGTTGATCCACCTGGGAAAGCTTCATAAAATATATATCAGCGAAAAGGAAGATCGCTGAAAATAAGGAAGTGGTGCGGTTGAAGAAGCTCCTGATCAGATTGATCCGATTCTATCAAAAGTATTTGTCCGGGATGAAGGCAGGTTCCTGCTGTAAATATACACCGACTTGTTCACAGTATGGGATAGAGGCAATTGAAAAGTACGGTGCGTTCAAGGGCGGGGCTCTTACTGTCTGGAGGATTCTTCGGTGCAATCCATTTGCAAAAGGCGGATTTGATCCGGTACCTTAAGGAGGATGAGAAATGTATGGAATTATAGCTACAGGGATATATAACTGGCCTGTAATTAAGCAGACTTCATGGCTGCTTGGTAAGGTAATGAATGTAATATATAATGTAATGGACGGGGTATTCGGAATACAGAATATCGGAATCTGTATCATTATTTTTACAATTGTGACTTATTTTTTGATGATCCCGCTTACGATCAAGCAGCAGAAGTGGTCCAAGATGCAGTCTGTAATGAGCCCGGAGCTTCAAAAAATTCAGAAGAAGTACGCAGGAAAAAAAGATCAGGCATCCATGCTGAAGCAGCAGGAAGAGATGAATGCGGTATATGAAAAGTACGGAACCAGCATGTCAAGCGGGTGTCTTCCGATGTTTGCCTCAACTGCGATACTTTTTGGATTGTATCCTGTGATCATGTACATTCCGAATCATGTGCAGAGGGTCAAAGATGTTTACATGCCGGCTGTGGAAAAAATCATGTCCATAGATGGATTTCAAAAAATCATGGAAGGAATCGGTTCTGCGTCTCCGGTATTGATGAATCCGAAATCCTATGATTATTCACAGGCGGATACCCTGGTTACCGTCTTGTATAAGTTCCAGGATTCCACATGGGACGCGCTTGTGGATAAGTTGCCGGCTCTGGAAAGTATTGCAAATTCCACCATTGATACGATCGGACATATGAACAGCTTTTTGGGAATCAATATCGGTGAGACTCCCATGACCATGCTGATGGCATCTATTAGGAATTTTACTATCGGTGGGATCATCCTGGCGGTGATCATTCCGGTGCTTGCAGGTCTGACCCAGTTTATCAGTGTGAAGCTGATGCCTCAGCAGCCCCAGACGGATACGGATAATCCGATGGCAAATTCCATGAAGACCATGACTTATACAATGCCGTTGTTTTCCGTATTCATTGGCTTTACGCTTCCGGCAGGACTTGGTCTTTACTGGGCGGCGAGTGCGGCAGTCAGATCAATACAGCAGCTTGCGATCAACAAATATCTGAACAGTAAATCTATGGAAGATCTGATTGCGGAGAATCAAAAGAAGGCAGCGAAGAAGCGGGAAAAGAAAGGGACATCCGCCAAAGAGATCAATCAGATGGCTGCAACCAGTACCCGGCGTGTTGAGAGAAAGTCCAATATCTCAGAGGAAGAGAGGCAGAGACTTTTGGATCGGGCTTCCGAATTGAACAGGAATGCGAAGAAGGGAAGTCTCACAGATATCGCAAATATGGTGAGCCGGTACAATACCGGACAGGTGGATGAGCCTGATACAAAGGATTTTGACAGCAGCAACGCAGACAGCAGTGCAGATAAAAGTTACGGCAAAAGAAAAAATAAAGAGAAGCATTAAAAATTTTTTATTTCATGTTTTATACCGAAGGGCATCCCAAAATACATGCCCTGCGGGACGGGCGGACTTCGTTTAACAGGTATTTATAAATGGAAAGGCAGGGGTCGAAAATGGATGGCAGTATCAGAGTTTCAGCAAAAACTGTAGACGATGCGATCACAGAGGCAATGATTCAGTTGGGTGTTACCAGCGACAGGCTGGAATATGATGTGATCGAAAAAGGAAGCGCCGGTTTTCTTGGGATTGGCATGAAGCAGGCAGTCATTGAAGCCAGAAGAAAAAAAGGCGTGGAAAAAGAAAATGATATTTTAGAAGAGATTAAAAAAGAAGTAAAAATGGAAGAAAAGAAATCATTAAAGAATGATTTCAAGAAAGAAGTTAAGAAAGAAACGAAAAAGGATACTAAGAAAACACAGAAAGAACTTGTAAACGAATCAAAAGATACTGCTGTAAAGGAAGAGAGTCCGAAAGCGAAAGAGACGGAAAAGGATCCTTCGACCGAAAAGCCGACGGCAGAAGGAAAGAAACCTGCGAAGGAAAAAAATGCCGTAGCAGAGACTTCTTCTGAAAAAGAGAGTTCTTCATCCAGAAGGTCTTCCGAGGTTGCTGAGGTAACGGAAGATACGAAAAAAGCTGTAGAAAAATTTCTCTATGATGTATTTCAGGTGATGGGAATGGAGGTTCAGATCAAATCTGAAGTGGATAAGGACGGAGTACTGTGCATTGATATGTCCGGTGATAATATGGGAATTATTATCGGCAAACGCGGTCAGACATTGGATTCTCTGCAGTATCTTTCGAACCGGGTTGCGAACAAACAGCAGGCAGGTTATGTGAGAGTGAAGCTGGATACGGAAAATTACCGTGTGAGAAGGGAAGAGACATTGAGGCATCTGGCGAAGAATATTGCGCATAAGGTGAAGAGAAACAGAAAGCCGATTGCGTTGGAGCCGATGAATCCTTATGAGAGAAGGATCATCCATTATTCCCTGCAGTCAGATCCGTATGTGACTACGCATAGCGAGGGTGAAGATCCTTACCGGAAGGTTGTTGTAACATTAAAGAGATAGAGAACAGGATTGAATTAGCTTGTGCTGGGAAAGAATAGTAAAAGGAAATCTTAATTTGCATAAGTTATTTCGAAAATGAGTTGAAGGGCGGGGGCTGCCGTATTAAGTAAGAATGTATCCTTAATGCGGTGGTCCTGTTTTGATATAGGAAGGATATCCTTTATGATTTATAGAGATACGATTGCTGCAATTTCTACAGGAATGTCGGCTTCCGGAATCGGAATTGTTCGGATCAGCGGTGGAAAAGCATTTGATGTGATCAACCGCATTTACCATGGAAAGGATCAATTATCGGAGGCGGAAAGCCATACGATCCATTATGGCTTTATCAAGGATGAGGGCGAGATGATAGACCAGGTTCTGGTTTCCGTAATGCGTTCTCCAAGAACATTTACCGGGGAGGATACGGTAGAGATCAACTGCCATGGCGGTATATTTGTTGTGAAAAAGGTTTTGGAAATTGTTTTGAAAAGTGGTGCAAGGCTTGCGGAACCGGGGGAATTTACGAAGCGTGCTTTTTTAAATGGAAGGATGGATCTGTCCCAGGCAGAGGCAGTGATCGACGTGATCAATTCGCAAAATGAATATGCGTTGAAAAGTTCTGTTGGTCAACTGCGCGGAAGTATCAAAAATGCAGTCAATAAGATCAGAGAGAAAATTATTTATCACACTGCTTTTATTGAATCCGCATTGGATGATCCGGAACATATCAGTATAGAAGGATATGGGGAAAAACTGGATCTGGTTTTAACTGAAGTGATTCAGGAGATGGATAAGCTGATCCGTTCCTATGACAGTGGGAGGATTATTAAGGAAGGAATACAGACTGTGATCCTGGGAAAGCCGAATGTGGGAAAATCCTCTCTGCTGAATATTCTTTCCGGCAGGGAACGGGCGATTGTTACAGATATTGAGGGGACAACCCGGGACATTCTGGAGGAGCAGGTACAGATCCATGGTTTGAATTTGAATGTGATTGATACTGCCGGCATTCGTGATACAAGTGACAGAATTGAAAAAATCGGTGTGGATAAGGCGAAGGAATATGCGGATCTGGCGGACCTGATCATATATGTTGTCGATGCCTCCCGGGAGCTGGATGAGAATGATATTCACATTGCAGAGTTGATTTATGGGAAAAGGTGTATCATATTATTGAATAAATCAGATCTGAGTACCGTAATCAGTAAAGAGGATGTGAAAAACTTTCTTAGAAATGTTTTTTTTGATGTGGAAAAAAAGGATTATGTTTATTATATGGTGGAGCAGATTCCGTTGATTGATATTTCTGTAAAGATGGAACAGGGAATTCAGAAATTTGGTTCTGTGTTGCAGAAGATGTTTTTCGAAGGTACTATTTCTTCAAATGAAGAAATTCACATTACGAATCTGAGGCAGAAGGAAGCATTGACGAGTGCGTATGCTTCTCTGAAACGAGTGCAGGAAAGTATCCGCGATCAGATGCCAGAGGATTTTTATTCTATTGATCTGATGGATGCATATGAGAGTTTGGGAAGTATAACAGGTGAAACGATTGGAGAGGATTTGGTAAATGAAATATTCAGCAAATTCTGTATGGGAAAATAAGGATTCATACGATATTATTGTCGTTGGAGCCGGACACGCCGGATGCGAGGCAGCACTGGCGGGAGCTAGGCTTGGATTTCGGACATTATTATTTACGATCAGCATTGATAGTATAGCGATGATGCCCTGCAATCCGAATATAGGCGGAAGTTCTAAGGGGCATCTGGTCAGGGAGGTCGATGCCCTGGGCGGGGAGATGGGAAAGGTCATTGACCGGGCATTTATCCAGTCGAAAATGCTGAATAAGTCGAAGGGGCCTGCAGTTCATTCTCTTCGCGCGCAGGCGGATAAAGCGGATTACAGCAGAAAAATGAGAAACGTGCTTCAGAATCAGAAAAATCTGGAGATACGGCAGATGGAAGTAACGGACATTCTCGCTGAAAATGGAAAGATCACGGGTGTACAGACTTATTCCGGCGCAATTTATCATTGCAGCGCAGTTGTGTTATGCACCGGGACTTATTTGTGTGCAAGATGTATCTATGGCGAGGTGAGTACTCAGACAGGTCCCAATGGACTGCAGCCTGCGAATCATCTTACGGAAAGTCTGAAAAGGTTGGGAATCCGGATGTATCGTTTTAAAACAGGTACTCCTGCACGAATTGATAAAAATTCAATTGACTTTTCGAAGATGGAAGAGCAGAAGGGGGATGAGTTTGTTGTACCATTTTCGTTTACAACGAAAATGGAGGATGTACAGATTGACCAGGTATCCTGTTGGCTGACATATACAAATGAAAAAACACATGAGATTATTAGAAATAATTTGGATAGATCTCCTTTATTTTCTGGAATGATAGAAGGAACAGGACCACGATATTGTCCGTCAATTGAGGATAAAGTGGTTAAATTTTCAGACAAAAATAGACATCAGGTTTTTATTGAGCCGGAAGGACTTGATACAAATGAAATGTATGTGGGAGGAATGTCCAGCTCTCTTCCGGAGGATGTCCAGTATGCCATGTATCGAAGTGTTCCGGGTCTAGAGAATGTACGGATTGTGAGAAATGCATATGCAATTGAGTATGACTGTATTGATGCCAGACAGCTGAAAAGTACATTGGAATTTAAAAATGTGGAAGGATTATTTAGCGGGGGACAGTTTAATGGAAGCTCGGGTTATGAGGAGGCTGCGGCACAGGGATTGATAGCGGGAATTAATGCCGCCAGGAAGCTGCAGGGTAAAGAAGGGATTGTGATTGATCGTTCTCTGGGCTATATTGGAGTCTTGATTGATGACCTTGTGACAAAGGAAAATCATGAGCCGTACAGGATGATGACATCCAGGGCAGAGTACAGACTTCTTCTGCGTCAGGATAATGCGGATCAGAGACTGACAAAGCTGGGTTATGAAATAGGCTTGATTGATGAGGAACGTTATCAGAGGCTTCTTAGGAAAGAAAAACAGATTCAGGAAGAAATCGATCGAGTGAATCATACGAATATCGGAATATCTGAGGAGGTTCAGTTATTGATGAAGGTTTATGAAAGTACGCCGTTGATTTCAGGAATAAAGTTATCTGAACTGATCCGAAGACCGGAATTAAATTATCAATGTCTGGCTCCGATTGATCCGGGAAGAAAAAGCCTTCCATATGATGTGGCAGAGCAGGTTAATATAAATATTAAATATGATGGATATATAAAACGTCAGCAGAGGCAGGTAGAGCAGTTTAAAAAGCTTGAGGATAAGAGAATACCGGAGGATATCAATTATGACGACGTTCATAGTCTTCGGATTGAGGCAAAGCAGAAGCTGATGGAAATACGGCCTGCATCAATTGGACAGGCATCCAGAATATCCGGAGTTTCGCCGGCAGATATTTCTGTATTGTTGGTTTATTTGCAGGCTAATTAGGAACTTACGATTAGTATTCTTTGCAGATGGCAAAAATTTTATATTGTGCATTTCTGATTTATCCAGGTTAGGAACAGAGTAGAAAAGAAGAATAGTTATAGATTTTTTTTCATTTGATGAGAGGTAAGTGATATTTTGAATGATAAGTTTTTAAGGCAATTGGAATCACTGAATATAGAATTGGATCAAGAACAACAGGAAAAATTTTATCAATTTTGTGAGTTGCTGATTGAGTGGAATAAGGTGATGAATTTAACCGGAATTACGGATTATGACGAAGTGTATGAAAAGCATTTTGTAGATAGTCTGGCGATTGCCAAAGTGATTGATCTGAAAAAGGTAAATCGGATCATTGATATAGGAACGGGTGCGGGATTTCCAGGAATTCCTCTTAAGATTGCATTTCCACATCTGGAGGTGGTATTGCTGGATTCACTTCAGAAGAGAATTCATTTTTTGGATGAAGTGGCATCTAAATTAAGTTTACAGAGGGTGATTACTTTACATGGTCGGGCAGAAGATTATGCAAGAGGAACGGAGTATAGAGAATCATTTGATCTGTGTGTATCAAGAGCGGTGGCAAAATTGGCAGTCTTGAGTGAGTACTGTATTCCATATGTAAGTGTTGGAGGACATTTTATTTCTTATAAAAGCGGGAATGTAGATGAGGAAATAAAACAAGCTGAGACATCGATACGTGTTCTTGGGGGAAGGTTAGAGGATATTGTAAAATTTAAGCTTCCGCTGAGTGAGATAGAGAGGTCATTTGTGAAGATACATAAAGAAAGCTATACAAAAAATAAATATCCGAGAAAGGCCGGAGTCCCGGGGAAAAATCCGATTGTGTAGGGATTGCTGATGAATGGGGGGATTAAATGAATAATGATTAAGATATTATTTGTTTAAGGATTTTTGTGCAAATTTTGATTTTTGTTATTTGCTATATATTTTATTTACAAGTATATATTATTTTAAGTAGTTTAGGCACTTAGTAATTTCTTGCGTAGAATGGCAAAATTTTTGTATTGTGCTTTTCCGGTTTATCCGAGTTAGGTGTCTCCTTTGAATATTGTAAAATTATGTAGAATCAATTTTTATTATATGGTTTGTGATATAGGGCAGTATATCTGTCCTATTTTTTATTATCGGCTTTATCCGGTTGAATACGACGGAGTTTTTGCGTTAAAAAAATGGAGACTCACAAAATAAAAAAATATCCGCTATGCGGGTAATGCAGCAAGTATATGCTTTTATGAAGATTGTTCATATGTAGATTGGTTAGATGAAATTTAGATGATAGAGTTGTAAGGAGAAAAATGATAGATTATGTTTTGATGAGCAGAGAAAATTTTAGAATAATTTTTTTATATAGTTTATTTTGGTTTATCCAGATTAGACATTTACAAACATTTTCTTTCAATGATTCATTTTCCACAATATATACTCTATACTCTGACTTGATAAATATTATAGAAAAATTTTTGTGGAAATGACATTTCCCAACATTAATCGTAACTTAGTCACTTATGGACAATTTTTTGCGCAAAATGAAAAAATTGTATTTTGTTTTTCAGGTTAAGTTGTTATTAATTATAGCTGTAGCAATAGACGATATGAATGCAACTTTTACTTGTATTCTCAAAACAGTCACTGCAGGAGTTGCCAGTATCATATATTTATGGATTATTCGAGTTAGGCACTGAACAATAATTTCTTGCACAAAATTTTTGTATTGTGCTTTTCAGGTTTATCCGGGGTAGGTACTTACGAATAATTTCTTGTACAAGGTGGCAAAATTCTTGTATAGTGTTTTTTGTTTATTAAGGTTAGATACTTATAAATTATTTCTTATATAAAATATTTGTATTGTATTTTTTGGAAAAATTTAGAATAGTCTTTTAAGATTCATTTGTTTACTGGGATTTTGTTAAGTAAGTATATTTTATATAGGTTAAATAGAACAAATTTTAACGTGAGTTTTCTTATTTATTATTGTGAGGGAAATAGATAAGTAGTCAAGTTTTCATATTTGGAAACTGTTTTGAAAGTTGGATATATTGTAATTTGTAGTGTTAGATTTTAATAGTTTGTCAGTTTATAACAGAAAATTTGATCTGTAATATGTAATAAAATAATAATATATAAGAAAAAGTAGATGGTTTGCAGCAAATAATAGTAATTGTAAAAATGTTTCACGTGAAACATTTGTTATAAATACTGTCGGATAATAATTAACTTTACGTAATATATACTATAACTCATTGAAGATTGTAGAAAGATTTTTTACGAAATATCATTTATTGACATTAGGTGGAACTTAGTCACTTCTAAATTAATCAAAAAAGTCCAATACAATTATTTAACATTTTGTAAAAGAAATTATCTCGGACAATATTATGTGAAAAATAAAAAAATCCTGTATGTTTGAATGTTTTTAGAAAAGCCAACCGACTCATCCACTCGTAAAAACTGTGCTGTAGCACTCATACGTCTACTAACGCAGCCGCTTTTTGCTCATCAATACCTAGTTTGCTGAATCGATAGGATATTTTCATTGCTATAAATCACATGAAAATGATCTGCTGAATCAAAATAGTATAGCTTAGTTGTATCTTTTTGAGTTTATTGTCTGTATAATGAGCTTAAATCTCTCACCTTTAGGCGAAACCTTTGGGTCAACCACATAACCTTAAGTTTAGAAAAAAGAAAAATTGAGATACTAAATGTGAGGTGAGGAATATGGAGAATTATAGAAAATCGTCACATTGCATGTATGATATCAAGTATCATCTGGTATAGATAACAAAGTATAGGAAACCAGTGATTATAGGGAAAATAGCAGTTCGGACAAGAAAATTGATCCGAACCATTTGTCAAAGAAATGAAGTGGAAATCTTGACAGGGCAAGTTGGAACCGATCACATCCACATGTTAGTGTCGGTTCCGCCGCATTTGTCAGCAAGCAAACTGGTACAGTATTTTAAAGGGGCAACATCAAGGAAACTGCAAATGGAATATAAAGAATTGAACAAAGAATTCTGGGGGCAGCATTTGTGGGCAAGAGGATACTTTGAAGTAAGTAGTGGGAATGTGACAGATGAAATTATCAAAGAATATATCTAAAATCAAGATTTACAAGAGAAAATAAAAACGGACAACTTTGAGATAAGTTAAGTAGAAAGGGAAATAAGTAAAGTGGCGACAACTTTAGGCTACTTCAGCAGTAAACCGAATCTACCGGCTTTTGCTGGTAGTGGTTCAGTTCTTCGAGGAACTAATTACTTTTGCCTGCAGTGTTCTAAAAAAAGGATAGAATACAACACATGTTTGCATTGAGGTGGTTTATTTGAATTATGCATATACAAACAATATTATATCCAGCGCAAAATGTTAAAATTTTAGTATTATGTATTTGTGATTTATTTGGGTCAATATTATATTAAGAATTAATTATAAAAAATGTATTTGTATTAGAAATTTATCTAAAATATGAGAATTAAAAGTTAGTTTAAATTAGTATGATCTAAAAAAATTATAAAATGTGGTGTAGTATTTTTAAAAAGAATAATACATTGTCACTCATAAAAATAGTTATTCATTAGTAATAAGTAGAATAAAGATGATATATTTAAATAATTACATATCTATTTCTATTTAGTATTATGAGATTCTTGATGCAGTGGCAATGTTGAAATATACTTTAAAAAGTACAAGTAGGTATAAATTTATGTTACTCTACCAATTATCCGTTCAAATAAATCTAAAATGTTTCACGTGAAACATTCTTATGATGCGCAATGGTATAAAGCTGCTATATAATAATATATATATATAATATTTATGAGTTTTATAAAAATGTATATTAAACAAAACTAAAACAAAAAGCGGCTGCACTAGTAGACGTATAAGTGCGTCAGCACAATTTTTGCGAATAGATAAGTGGGCTGGATACTCCTTGGAGAATCTAACCGCAAAGTTGGAAAATATTTCTGTTTTGCGCAAAAAATTGTTTCCAAGTGCCGAATCTGGATAAACCAGAAAAGTACGATACGAGAATTTTGCCATCTGCCCATGAAATTGTTCGTAAATGTCTAACCTGGATAAACCAGGGAAGGTACGATAATTTTTTATTGTGAAAAAGTGATTGTTAATAAGCGCCCAATCCGAATAAACTATAAAAGTATGATTAAAATATTACTATTTTGCAAAAAAATATTCAGCTGTGTGGTTGGATGATCCTTGAAGTATCAACCGCACAGCTGGAAAAATATTGCTACTAATTACTTAAACAAGATAGGAAAAATATGCAATATGAAAAATTAGTTATTTTGCGTAGGTGATGTTTATAAGTGCATAAAAAACACCTGTCTATTTTCTATTCCTTTGGGGTCTAATACCCCGTGGCATGTTTCGTAAAGAAGGGCGAAGTTGGCGCTAATATATCGTTCCTGCAAGAATTACAGCAAGCAAATATCTAGTACAGCATTGCGTATATAATGGTGAATAATGTGCCTGATATTTTTGTCAGGACAAGGCGGAGGAAAGAGGCGATGCGGTGGCATCGTTGATTGACGACAACGCAGTGCTGGCAGAAATAGCAGGTGCAGTATTCACCGTTAATTACGCAATACTGTACTAGTATAACCCACGATAATTATCCATACCTTTCACTTATCTAAATTTTTATCTGCTGCGTCAGCTTCAATCAACGATTAGGTTATAAGGAATCCTACCGCAAGCGGGTCCCTCCTTGTGACAACAGCTACCGGCATCGCCTCATTCAGCTTCCTTGCGCATGAAAAATTATCTTGCGTGTAAGGTAGCGGTAATTATCGTGAGTTATACTAGTGGATATCCAAGTGCTTGTATAAGAGAATTCTATTTGCTACTTTTAAATTGGTCGAAGGATAAGTAATAAGAAATTCTTTGATATGCGGATATTTCTTATGCCAGCAGTTGCGGATAGTGATAAATTCCTTAATCTAACCAATAAAACATTATGCGTAACGTTATTTAGAAATGATATAATGAATAAAATAGACACTTAGGAACAAATTCTTACGCAGAATGATTAGATTTTGTATCGTGCTTTTCTGGTTTATACAGATTAGATCATAATAGATAGATATCTTATACCTTTATTCTTTATTCTTTATTCTCTATACACTATTAGCTATTTTAATTTTTTTTTACACACCCAAAGATAAATCATTATCTTAATGTTCAAAAAAATGTTTCACGTGAAACATTTTTTAAGCTTAATAATCTAGAAAAATTATACTACATACCCAAAAAAGTGTCAGATAATGAATGGTTATAATTAGATTTATTATCTGAATTAAATAAAGCAGAATAGCATATTATAAATTTTACTATTTTACTCGAAAAATACTTCTAAACTTCTAAAATCAATAACCAATAAATTAAAATATCATCAACATTTTAAATAATAGGTGTAGATTCTATATTTGAATAGTGTTATAATAAACAGTATTAAAGAAAGGAGTACTACAGATGAATAGAGTTATTGCAATAGCAAACCAGAAGGGCGGCGTTGGAAAAACGACGACGGCCATTAATTTATCAGCATGTCTGGCAGATCTTGGAAAGAAAGTTCTGGCACTTGATCTGGATCCGCAGGGAAATATGACAAGCGGATTAGGAGTTGATAAAGATGAAATCGAAAGAAGTGTATATGATTTAATTATTGGAAATGCCGGAATAGAGGAATGCATTTGCAAAAATGTATTGGACAATCTTGATGTACTCCCTTCAAATATTGATCTATCCGCAGCAGAAATCGAAATGATTGGTGTAGAAAATAAAGAATTTATTTTGAAAAATGAAATGGAAAAAATAAAGGATGATTATGATTTTGTGATCATAGATTGTCCTCCTGCATTAAGTATGCTGACAATCAATGCTATGACCACGGCTGATTCTGTCCTTGTTCCAATTCAGTGTGAATACTATGCTCTGGAAGGATTGACTCAATTGATACATACCATTGAATTGGTGCAGGAACGCTTGAATTCTTCATTGCAGATAGAAGGTGTTGTATTTACAATGTATGATGCAAGGACAAATCTTTCCCTACAGGTAGTGGAAAATGTGAAGGACAATCTGAATCAGAATATTTATAAGACGATTATTCCAAGAAATATTCGTCTTGCAGAAGCACCCAGTTACGGAATGCCAATCAATATGTATGATCCTAAATCGGCGGGAGCAGAAAGTTATATGCAGTTAGCGGATGAAGTGATCCACAAAGGAGAGGAGGAGTGAGTGAATGCCAATAAAGAGAAACGGCCTTGGCAAAGGTTTGGACAGTCTGATACCAGATAAAAATGTAAAACCGGAAGCAGAGGCAAAAGTATCTGTTGAAAAGTCATTAAAAAATAAAAATCCTAAGACAGAGAAAACGGATTCAGAAAATACTCACGAAAATCCCACGGGAGAGTTGATGCTGAATATAAATGAGGTAGAACCAAACAGAGGCCAGCCCAGAAAGGAATTTGATGAGGATGCGCTTTTGGAGCTTGCAGATTCTGTGAGACAGTATGGCATACTGCAGCCCCTCATTGTTCAGAAAAATAAAGGATATTATGAAATTATAGCAGGAGAAAGAAGATGGCGCGCGGCAAAGCTTGCCGGACTAAAAGAGGTTCCTGTTATCATAAAAGAATATACATCTCAACAAGTCGTTGAGATTTCCCTGATTGAAAATATCCAGAGGGAAAACCTGAATCCGATTGAAGAAGCAATGGCATTTAAAAGACTTCTTGATGAATTCAACCTGAAACAGGACGAGGTTGCGGAAAGAGTATCGAAAAGCAGAACTGCAGTAACCAATTCCATGAGGCTTTTAAAGCTCGATGATAAAGTACAGCAGATGATCATAGACGATATGATATCCACAGGACATGCCAGAGCACTTCTTGCAATTGATAATAAAGAACAGCAATATTCGATCGCAACGAAAATATTTGATGAAAAACTGAGTGTCAGAGAGACAGAAAAGCTGGTTAAATCTTTAAAAAATCCTAAGAAAAAGGTTGAAAAAGAAAAAATAGAACACGTGTTTGTTTATGATGACTTGATTGATAAAATGAAAAATGTAATGGGGACAAAGGTTAATATTAATGCAAAAGCGAATGGTAAGGGAAAAATTGAAATAGAATATTATTCAGAAGAAGAGTTAGAAAGAATTTATGATCTGATCATGACAATCAGCCAATAATAAAAAAAGCAGAACAGATACAATCTATTCATATAAGAGAGGATATTTATGATAAGCGAATTTATTTCCAAAACAGGAATCCAGATCGAATACCTGGTCGCTTTTCTTTTTCTAATCCAGATCATCTTATTTGTCCTGCTGATAGGCGTCAATCTGAAATATTCCAGACTAAAAAGAAATTATTCCATGTTTATGAGAGGAAAAGATGGGAAAAATCTTGAAGAAAGCATTTTAGAAAAATTTGCAGAGCTGGATAAGATTTCGAGAGTTGTAAAGAAGAATGAAGAGAATATCCGCAAAATCAAAAAGAAGATAAAGAAAAGTTATCAGAAGGCAGGAATCGTGCGGTACAATGCATTTCAGGAAATGGGCGGAAATTTGAGCTTTGCGCTGACAATGCTGGATGATGAAAACAGCGGTTGGGTGTTCAATGCAATGCACAGCAGAGATGCCTGCTATACTTATATCAAAGAGATCGTCAAGGGTGAAAGCTATATCGAACTCTGCGAGGAAGAAAAGGAATCCCTGGAACGTGCCATTTTCCAGGAAGCGTATGATCTGAAAACTATGGATATCAATATTTAAAATGAGCTTTTACGCTAATGAAAATAGGAAAACTGCCGAAAACATAAGATAGTGTAAAGTCCAATATAAGTATAAAAAACAGCCTTTAGTAAGTAAGTTTACACAGTCTGTTTTTTATACCGTTGCCGTTTTGAATAGTTACCAATTAATTTGTAGATAAATTGAACATAAATTGACGGAGGAATGAAAAATGCTGGATATTAAATTTGTAAGGACGAATCCTGAGATTGTAAAACAGAATATCAAAAATAAATTTCAGGATGAAAAATTACCGTTGGTAGATGAGGTTCTGGAGTTGGATGCTAGGAACCGGGAGATCAAACAGGAGGTAGAATCTCTCCGCGCAGAAAAGAACAAGATTTCCAAGCAGATCGGCGGTCTGATGTCGCAGGGAAAAAAGGAAGAAGCAGAAGAGCTGAAACGTCAGATTGCTGAAAATGCAGACAGGGTAGAAGCTCTTTCCATAGAAGAAAAAGAAGTGGAAGAGAAGCTGAAAAAGGATATGATGACTATTCCTAATATCATAGATCCTTCCGTGCCGATCGGAAAAGACGACAGTGAAAACGTTGAAGTTGAGAGGTTTGGCGAGCCGGTGGTTCCCGACTTCGAGATTCCCTATCATACAGAGATCATGGAACGTTTCTGCGGGATTGATATGGACAGTGCAAGAAAGGTTGCCGGTAATGGATTTTACTATCTGATGGGCGATATTGCAAGGCTGCATTCCGCAGTCATTGCGTATGCAAGAGATTTCATGATCAACCGTGGATTTACTTACTGCGTACCACCTTTTATGATCCGGAGCAACGTAGTGACCGGAGTTATGAGTTTTGCGGAAATGGATGCCATGATGTACAAGATTGAAGGAGAGGATCTGTATCTGATCGGAACCAGTGAGCATTCCATGATCGGAAAATTTATTGATATACAATTAAAGGAAGAAGAGCTTCCGCAGACACTGACCAGTTATTCTCCTTGCTTTAGAAAAGAAAAGGGAGCACACGGAATCGAAGAGAGAGGTGTATACCGGATCCATCAGTTTGAAAAGCAGGAAATGATCGTAGTCTGTAAGCCTGAGGAAAGTCCGGAATGGTATGATAAGCTCTGGCAAAATACGGTAGACCTGTTCCGTTCCCTGGATGTACCAGTCCGCACATTGGAATGCTGCTCCGGCGATCTTGCAGACTTAAAGGTAAAATCCGTTGACGTTGAGGCATGGTCCCCAAGACAGAAAAAATATTTTGAAGTGGGAAGCTGCTCTAATTTGGGAGATGCTCAGGCAAGGCGGCTGGGAATCCGCGTAAAAGGAAAAGAAAACAAGTATTTTGCTCATACACTGAATAATACAGTAGTCGCACCGCCGAGAATGCTGATCGCATTTTTGGAGAATAACCTTCAGGAGGACGGCTCTGTAAAAATACCGGAAGCACTGCAGCCATATATGGGTGGAAATACTGTAATTATACCAAAGGAATAAATCAAAGAACTCTGCGGCAATCTGACGGGGAACCAGGCTTCCAAAGAAGCAGATCAGGAATTGCAGGAAAGGTACGATAGAAAATATTTTGCCATTTTTCGCAAGAATTTGCCAATAAGTTCCTAACATCAGATAACAGGCTTGCCTGAGTTCATATTCCTGCTGCTCTAAATATATACAAAAAGTGGAGATGATCATGCATCAATATTTGAAAGCAATTGGATTCGGAAATTTTTCTGCAAAGAAGGAATTAAAAGAAATACTGGGGCAGGTAGAAAAAAAATTTACACACCAGACAATCATATCATATAATAAATCCGCTGATTTTTGTGAATTCCGAAAAGATTTCGGCCAGGGAATCGGGATTGCTTTGTATGGAGAAATGGATGAAAATGAAAATTTTGATGCAGACTATTATTCTCCCTATTTTCAAGGCAGCGGAATCACCACATACTCTGAGGTGATTGTAGAAAAGCGGATTGACCGGGAACAGTATGTAGGCATCTGCGAAGACCCGAAGGTGGGAATCAGCCTTATATTCACCTTAAAAAATGGAATTGATTATCAGAAGGAGAGTCAGCTTGGCGGGATGTCCAGGCTGAACACTTCCGTAACATTTTCCGGGCTGGCGCTGTCGGGAAAAATATTGCTTCCTGTCCAGAAAAGCCAGAATCAGATTAAAAGTGTAAACGAGGCTTCCGATAATCGCAGGAACCTTTTAAACGCAGCAAGAAACGGCGACCAGAATGCAATCGAAACCTTAACTCTGGATGATATCGATATCTATTCCCAGGTATCAAGGCGACTTCTGTATGAGGATGTATTTACAATCGTGGATACATACTTTATGCCGTATGGGGTGGAGTGCGATATCTACTCAATCATGGGTGAAATCCTGAGTGTTAAGGAAGCAGAAAATCTGGTCACGAAAGAAAAGCTGTACCAGCTTCGGCTGGATGTTAACGAACTGCAGTTCGATATATGTGTTCCCCAAAAAGAAGTTTTGGGAGAGCCTGAGATTGGAAGAAGATTTAAAGGGAATATCTGGCTGCAGGGAGAGATCAACTTTTAGGATTTTCTACCCTTTAGAATGGAATTGGACTTCTTATCTCTTCAACTTTAATAATTTAGTGAAGTGAAAAAAATGTAAAAGTAAAATCTACTGGTATGGGAATAGAAATGAGGGCAAGACTATTTTCAACTCGCCCTCTTACAGAGTGGAATTTAACTTTTCGCTTCACTACTTTGTATAATTTTATAGAAATAGATAAAAAAAGATTGATTTTATATAAATCTGGTGTTAAAATAATTAGTGTTGGACATCTATAGGAAAGTTGATTATTTGAAAAAGAACAGGTGTTCATCTTGTCGCTATAGCTCAGCTGGATAGAGCGACCGCCTCCTAAGCGGTAGATGGTTCGAGTCTAAATTAGGAATACAAGTTCATATTTTTTGCATAAGTCCCAGTAGCTCAGTTGGATAGAGCACACGCCTCCTAAGCGTGGGGTCGGAGGTTCAAATCCTCTCTGGGACGCCAGAAACAACGCTGTAAGCCTTTGTTTTCAAGGGTTTACAGCTTTTTTGTTCAGCCGTAATCCTTAGACGAAACCATCTTCCTTTGGTTGGAGGGTAATTGAATGTTTATGAGTCGCAGTGTATATTTTGCTAATTGGAAACGAACAAAAATCTGAGCCTTGCTAATAAAAACTACCTCTTTGCTAATTTGAGATTTCAGACCGCTTTTTGGCCTGCAATCAGCGCCGCCAGCGTACTTGCAAGCTCCGGTGATTTTTGAAGCTGTTCGATCAATGCCGCAAGGTCTACAGTCTGTGCCTGAGGCTGTTCTTGCGGAGGCGTTACCTTCCTCAAATCAGGATTCGCATAGAAGGCACTCTCAAATTTCTGCGCATTGATCTTGCGGTCCTCGTCGAGAATGTGAGCATAGACCTTTGTGATCATATCTATCTCTGCATGTCCTGTATCGCCCTGTGTGGCCTTCAGATCGCCGTGGTTGAGTTTCAGCTTGTAAGTCGTACTGGAATGTCTCAAAGAGTGAAAGACGACGTTAGGGAGCCCTGCCTTTTGTTTCAACAGTGAAAACTCTTTCTCGATAATCCGATTTTCGCAAGGTCTGCCATTTGGCAAGGCAACCACCAGATCAAAAT
>Ga0137308_101157_pt1 | contig 29515 bp, 41 predicted proteins | sample Inofrocosms_June_FD_97181 | JGI IMG/M metagenome (GOLD analysis project Ga0137308, IMG submission 97181) | Mouse cecal microbial communities from Vienna, Austria - N-Acetylneuraminic and N-Acetylglucosamine D2O microcosms_June | ecosystem: Host-associated > Mammals > Digestive system > Large...
AATATCCTCCCTTAATTCCTTGTCGTTTTTGTATCCGGAGCATTTCGCGCTTACGTCCACTTTTATTGTAAGCCTCAATTTCAGACCTCCTTTCCGAATTATCCCCGCTCTGCATTTTTACGGGCTTGCGACCGTCTTATATCAATTTTTCATCAAGTCTATGACTTGATGAAAAATTGCACACAAATCACTAATCTTCGGTCTTCCTCGGTATTTTGACCGAAGATTAGTATTAGGCTGCATTAGGGCGGGGCTTTCGCCCCGTTGATTTTACTTTTCAAGCAAATTCGCTATCGCACACATCGCCTCGGAGTTAGAAGCGCTTAAATTTGGATAGTAATCGGATTGTTTTGCCAATAATTGAAGCTGCTCCAAAAGTGTAACTTGAACCGGAGTGTAACGCGCCACCGCTTCAAGGGTTGTTATGCTCATAAGTCTTTCGAGAAGCCTCGGCAGCCACTTTTCACTCGTGTCAAATTCGGCTTGGATTTCGCCGTTTTCGTCAACTATCCTGTATTTCATCTTCGTCCTCCGACTCGTTTTCCTGCTCTTCGCCGTATTCCTCGCAATCTTCGGTACCGAAAGAATTCACATAATCCACGGTAAGCTTGCACCGCTCGCAGAAATATGTATTCTCTCCGTTCAGCAGCTCATAAAAATGATCCTCATCATCGGGAGCCGGTGCGCCGCAGCAGCCGCAGGGATTTGTTTTCATTTCGGCCGCTTTTTCAATAGTGTACCCAAGCCTCGATCTTGCCGTGTGAACGTCCTCAACGGATATGCCCAGCGCCAAGGATATGTTGGCGTTTTTTGCGCCTTCCAGAGCCATTACCTTAAGGTCTGCCGTTTGTTTTACCGTTAAAATCATTGTTTTGTCCTCCGTATATTTTAAATTTGCATTACTGCCTTAACTAAATAATCCTCCGATAAGACCGGTAATTATTGTGATTGCAAGAAGCACCGTTCCTTGCACCAAATAAACCGTAAGATCGCCGCCGCATTCCGCCGTGCCGGTGCAGCCAAGCAAAAAGAACAGGCAGATCGCCATTATTACGGCGCACAGCGGCTTTTTAAGCCTTTCCCATTTTTCTTTCATATCAGCCTCCCGATTCCCGTTAAGTCCATTCTCATAAATTTAGCCATATTAGCCAGCCCTTCCAGATCGTAGGCTTCGGAATCGTAGGCGTTCCCGAAAAGCCTTACCGCGCCTCGTATCCCTTCGGCGCTCTGGGCGATTTTGTGCAGGAAGGTCAATTCCTTTGTTTTTTCGTCCGCCGTAAGAATCGGGAAAAGCTGTTCGATATCGTGATACTGTACGTCTTTTGTTTCAAAATACGGGCGCTGCCATGTGCGGTTGTTTATTTGGCGATAACTTTCCTTTGCCTTGCCCTCGATACGCTCACGAATCCCGTTGTTTCCCACTATTGCCACGCCCAGCGTCTGACCTCTGTCGGCAAAAAAGTCGCTGAAGGAGCGCACGGTTTCAAGTCCGTGATAGGTGAGGAGCTGCCCTTCGTCTATAATTATTACCATACCGTCATGAAGTCTGGAGCAAACGTTGAACCAAAGATCGTCGGCGCTTGCGGCAAGCTGAGCGCCCAGCTGTAAGGCTATCAGCTTTAGAAGGGCTTTTGTGGATTTGCAGCAGGGATTGACGGTAACTACTACGCTGTCCACGGGGTTCTTCCGCTTAAATTCCTGCACCGCCTTTGTTTTGCCGATCCCGGCGTGTCCGGTTATAATGCTGAAGCCGCCCTTTATTTTGCACGATCTGATCGTTTCGTAAACCTTGCTTGAAATCGAGGTGGGAACGTAGTCCGGTTCACGGTAAATGTCGGCCGCGGCGGATTTCGTGTCGAAGTAGGCGATAAGCTTGTCAAGCTGGTTTCCGGCGTTCCCGGCATATGTACCGTTTTTTATCAGCGAAATTACCGCGCTGCTTACGCCTATTCTTTCCGCCGCCTTGTTTGCCGATAAGCCTTCTCTTTCGGCGAATTCGTCAAACTGTTGGAGAGCTTTTTTCTGAATGTCGGTTAGTTCTTTCATTTTCACCATCCTTTTTCTTTGCGCTTTTTTTCGGCGTTATCGTTGAGTTTTTTCAAGTCCACAAATTCAATGCTTGCTATGTTTGCCAGATCTGGGTTTGCGAGAACCTCCTTTTCGGAAATTACGGGCTTAAACTTTTGGGGCTGTTCAATATGAAATTTATTCATACCCCTTTCGGCGCGAATAATCGACATTTGCAGAAAATCAATCGCCTGTTCCTTTGTAACACTCGACGTAAGTCCCTTTGCGTATTCGTGAACGCTTTTCGAGGCGGTACGGATACGTTTTTCCGCCGCTGCCACTTCCTCTTTGTCATCGGTAATATAAGGGAGCTGCAATTCCATATCAAGCTGCCAGGTGTCTATATATTTGTCCGTTTCCTTTTCGTAAAGCCTTACTTCCATAAGGTTGGAAGGATCGTAGCGCACATACACCTGCTTTCCGATATATCTCCAAGTTTCCCGTCCCGCTTCGGTGCAGTAGTAACGAAGATTTTCTCCCGCAAAGGTGATCGAAACTCCGTTTTTGTTGACCTTTTGGTAACGGGTGGTACGGGCAAGCAGCAGCGACAGATCGTTTTGGGCGGCTTTACGGAATTCGGTTTCTTTTACGCTTTCATTCCATACGTCAATTCGGCTCATTCCCTTATAGCGCCTTTCGTTGCCGCCGTAGCCGGCTACGTTATAATCGCCGTCTACCAGTGTTCCGAAAATATCTCGCAGCTGCTGATCCTCCGGAATGATCCCGTGTTTTATTTTCCACTTCCAGGTTTCCGGACGTTCGAGAACGGTACCGCCGCAATAGGTTTCGATCATTTTGCTAACGTGTTCTTTAAAGGTGTAGTAGGTTCTCTCAATGGGCTTTGCTTTGGCGTTGCGAACAAGAGCGTTGTGCATTTCTATTTCCATAAGTTCAAGAATGGTGGGCGGCTGTTCGTCCTTGTTCCATGATTTTTTGGTACGGTGTCCCCTTCCGCCTATGTCATGGGTAAGAAATTCCGAGCCGTTGTCCACATAGATTGATTTTGGGACGCCGAAGCGTAAAATGCCATGTCTCAGGGCTAAAAGGGTGCTGTGCGAATCGGGCTGCTCCGTAAGGTTCCAGCCGGTCATAACGCCCGACTTTGCGTCAATAAAAGCGGTAAGGTGCAAGCGGTGAATTTGTCCGGCTTCACCTACGGTGTGGAAATCAAAGGTATGGTTGTCGGCAATCCACACGTCGTTGGCGTGTAAATCCTCGTACCAGCGCTCAACCGTGGGTATGCAGCTGTCGCATAACGCCTTTTCGCCGTAACGGGTAAGCTTGACAACCGCTTCGGGCAGTTTTTCAGCCTGTCGGCGGAAGGAACGTTCCGAAGGTATAAGAATTACATCTTCGGGGTAAAATTCCGTTACCCATTCTATTGTAAGCTGGTACGATCTTGAAAGAGCGGGGCGGCGAGTATCCAGATAGAAATACATAAAAGCGTCAAGAATATGTTGAGGAATTCCCGTATTTCCTTTATTCCAGCCGCCGCGCTTTCCCAAAAGAGCGTCAAAGTCGTTTTCGCGGTAAGCGTTATATTTTCTGTACAAAACGTCCTCGCTTATCGCAATGTCGGGGTACTCAAGCTTAAATTTGGCTATAAAAAGGTGATCCGTTTCCACCTTATGAGCCGAGGCGTCCCGAACCCGAAGCCATTCCTTCAAAATGTCCGTCCAGAAGGCGATCTGTTTCCGCTCCTCTTCCGAAAAATCCTCCAACTGCTTTTTAACGGTTTTTAAAGGCCTTTTAACCGCCGTTTTAACAATTCCCGTTTCCGGTTGTAAACCCAATTCGGAACGCTTTCGGGCGTAGTATCTGCTTTTCAGATTTTCGGGAAGGGTTTCTATCGGTATTCCGTATTCTTTGCGGTTGTTGGAGGCTGTTGGAAGTTCTATTGCATTTAACCGATTATTGCATATTTGCTTTCTGATATATCTTTCGGTACACCCTTTAAGAGCGGCAACCTCCGCAACTTTAAGGCAATCCAAAAAATCACCTCCTTATTTAGTGAAAAATGGGGATTGACAAAAGGTTAGTTTTCTGATATACTTTTTTCAGAGCCAGTTTGAAGACTTTCCAAATCGTCTTCAATGTAGAGCGCTAACGATTGGGCGGTTGCAATTAGCCTTCGTTTGAGCTCCGGCTCTATTGTTTTGTCCTCAATCATGGTGTTTACATTGCCCAGGTAGCTTATAGCTAAGGTGCGGGCTTCGGATTTGAATTGTTCAAGTGTCATTTTTTAAGTTCCTTTCTGAATAATATTCTCTGATTGTTTCCCGGTCAATGACCGTTTTCAAAATGTCTGCTTTCGGATCGGGCAGCAGCTCGCCAAAAGAAACCGTGCCGTCCTCGCTGCATGGAGCGTCGAGACTTAGTGCAAATTTCCGGCGCAATGATCTGCGATAATTGTAAACCGCCGATGACATTGCCCGAAATGCTATCGTAGAAAATGCCCAATTTTGAAGCCGTTCCTCGCAGCAGTACTTTTTACAAGCTCTCAAATACCTCATTATCACTATGTCGTAATATTCATCGCTGTTAAGCTTGAAGCGTTTTAAAAAGCGGAAAACCATATCATGATTTTCTAACGCAAAAGCCGATTCTTTTTGCGTCAGCGGTTCAAGCGGTGGACGGTAACTCATATTCATAAACCTCCTTTCCTGACCTGCCATCATCGGTACGGGGTGGTCGTTCCCCGCAGACGGGCGGTTACGAGCCGCCCGTTTCGGCTAATCGCTTGTATCGATAAAACAACCCTTTTCATAATCGAAAACACCGTAAAAAGTGCCGTTTACCGATACGTTGCCAATTGTTTCGGTGTTGCTGTCGATAGTTACACAGCCTTTGGGGAATCCGCCGTTTTCGCGGAAGTAACCCAAAAGGGCTGTTCTTTTTTTAGTCATGCTCATTTTCCGCACCTCCTGCCCACAAGCTTGTCCAAGGAGCAGTTAAATTCGTCGGCAATCTGGATCGCTATCAGTAAGGTGGGTACCTTTGTGTCGTTTTCAAACCTTACGACGGTCGATTGGTTGATACCTAACTTTGCCGCAAGCTCCGGCTGGGTCATGCCGGAATTTTCGCGAAGCTGTTTGATATGTTTGCCAATTGTCATCATTTATCAGTCCTTTCTTTTAACGATTTTGAAGTGGGTGCGCTTATATTTGCAGACGGCGACCTGTGAAAGCTTGATTCCGTGTTCGGCAAGAAAGGCGCATATTTTTTCGGAGGAATACAAACCGCTTGCCATCATTGCGTGCACCTGCGCTTTAAGTTCATCGTCAAGCAGGTCTATTGTTGCGGGATTATTTCCGTAGCAGTATCTGGCTGCCATCAGTTCTTTTTTTAATGTTGCGGGCGCTCCCACGGTCGGTGGTGACATTACATATTGTTGGGGCTGAGGCTGTACTTGGGGCTGTGCTGTTTGGGAAAGAAATGGGATAATTTGTTTCATTACCTCGCTTACTACCGCCGCGGCGGTTTTGGCGATAAGCTCCTCGGCGTTTGCTATATAACCGCCGTTGTGTCTTATGCTTGGGAGGACGGTGTCAAAAATCCATTTTTCAAATTCAACGGCTTTGGGAAGCTTTGAGTGGACAATCAAACGGTAGAGGTTGCCTTCGTTTATGTACTTAATCTCAACGGTTTGCTGAGTGGTTACGCCGTGCTGATTGGTAGTGTAGGAGACCCCGTCGTATTTCACGACCCCGTCTGATTTACAGTGTCTTTTTATCGCGTCCCTTGGGTTTGAATATCCAAGAATGCTGGCACACTGGGTAGCGGGAAACCATTCCTTATCGTCAATAACCATTACGCCCAATTCTCCGAATTCGGAGTTGCTGAATACTTTTAAGTCGTTCATTCAATGCTCCTTTCATATATTGCGGTTTCGTCTATGTACGTTGTTGTAATTTTTTCCTTGTTTATATAAGGAATGCTTTCTCCGTTTATCTCAAGATCAACCGGAGCAAGTTTTAATGTTACGGTTGGAAATTCTATTCCTTTGATATCAATGAACAAATTTGTTATTATGTCATTGATTTCCTGGTCGTTTATTTTTACGCTTTTTTCTTTGCTGTTTATTGATATTTTAATTTTGGACATATACTTATCACTTCCTTTCGGGCTTGTCCTATATTGTTGATTGACTTTATCAATCGTTGGATAGCCCTAAATCTCGAAGGGTTTTCTCGAATGTTCTTTTAACATCTTCAAATATTCTTTCCTTGACCTGTTGACTTTTAGAGTTTGAATCGGTTGTGTTACCACAGAAAATGTGAAATTCACGGGTTTCATAATTTGGGATAGTTTTTTCCTCATGGACTTTCTTGGAAGCCTCAGTAATTATTTTCTGAGCGGCGGCAAAATCAACTTTATCAGTATTTTGGCTTTCATATTCATTCATCGCCCTAATGCCTTTCATTACTTGCTTGGCAAACTCACTAGAGTCGCACTCAATGTTTACCGTATGCCGATTTTGCAGTTCCAGTGCAAGGTCGGCTATTTCTTTAGGGTTACCGCTGATTTTAATCTCCATCGTCCTCGCTCCTTTCCTCGGAAACGTTTTCCGCGTCCCCGTCCTTAACCGGAGACGTTTCAACGGAGAACAGCTCCGCAAATTCTTTCATTTTTTCTTTGGTTAAAGTAAAATTGACCATTTTTTGTCCTTTCCGCCTAAATTTAGGATGAGTATTTGTTTTTAATAAATATGCCCTTGGTTATATTTTGTATATGCTATTGACATTGATTACAATATGTGGTATAATTATCACATATTAAAAGGAAAGGAGGGCGTTTTAAATGGCAAACACAAAACAAACCAGTAAGACTGTAGCAAGCAAAGCTTCAAATATTCTTCGTGACGGAAGATATAGCGACAAATCCAAAAGCGTTGCCGGCAGTGCTTTATCGCAAACTAAGACAAGCGATAAAAGAAAAAAATAATTAGTATGAAAGAACGGAGGGACGGTGCGAGAAACCGTTCCTTTATTCTTTATCCGAGCGGAAAAGATAATAAAAATCCGTATCTGGGAAAAATTTCTCATGGATTTTATACATTTCCGTTCGGGTGAATTGAGATTTTTCAGTAACCTTATTGGACATTGCATATACGCTTATGTTGAGAAAACGAGCTATTTTTGCGGCTGAAATTTTTTTCTTGCATATCTCAAGCTTTAAATTTATAAGCAAGATATTCCTCCTTTCCACCTAAATTTAGGCTAAAATACTTGATTTTCTTTCCTGCTTGTGATATTATAATATTGGGTTTTTGTGCCTTGGGGTATGCCCATAGGCATATTATAATACACTTAGGTGTATTTGTCAACAGCTAAAAATACACTTTAAGATATTTTGGCTGTTTGCACAAAATCTAAGGAGAAATATTATTTATGTTTTATGATAATTTTTTAGCTTTGTGTAAACAAAAAGGTGAAAAGCCTACTCCATTAGTAAAGAAACTTGGCTTGAGTCCTGGAAATTTAAGTAAATGGCAAAATGGGGCAAGTGTTAATTCTGACATACTTCAAAAGCTGTCTGTACACTTTGGTGTATCTATTGACAGATTGGTTAATGGCACAGATGACATATTAACATCTGAGGACGAAAAAGAACTTTTAAATTATTACAACGAATTAGACGAAATCAGCAAAGCCAGCGTCCTCGGCAAAGCCGAAGGTTTAGCCGAAGCAGCCCGCCGCCAAAAAGCACTTGCAGCCAAGCCAGAAAAGAAAGCAAAACCCAAAGTAATAAGGCTTCATGATCCCGAACCACTCGACGAATCAGAAGACGAAAACGAATACATCGACATACCGTTACCGGATATTCCGGCCAGCGCAGGAACGGGAATGTATCTTGACAGTGACTATGCGGAAATTATAAGAGTATTGGCTACCGATGAAGCTGTCAAAGCTGATTATGCTATCCGTGTTTCGGGAGACAGCATGGAGCCGCGATATTATAACGGCGATATATTAGCGGTAAGCGAACAAACAACAGTCGATCCGGGAGAAGTAGGCGTATTTGTATACAATGGTGAAAGATATGTAAAGCAATTTGGAGGTAACCGACTGATTTCAATAAATCCCGATTATCAAGATATTTTCATTGAAGATACCGACAGTTTTTTCTGTCAAGGTAAGGTGATATCTGTGCTTCAAATTGCAAAAAAATAAAAATTCAATATTAAAGCCACCTAAAGGTTCGCCTTTGGGCGGCTTTTTTCATACCCGAAAAAAAGTGACAGTTTTGGGGTAGAACTGTCACATTTTTAATGGTATACTAATTTTAGCGGTAAATCCGCCGTTTAAACAGTTTATAAAAATCATTTAAGAAATTTAAACAGGGGGAATTATGGATTACGAGGTAGTAACAACGGTAGTCGGAATAATTATCACAGCAGTGGTCGGCGTGGTGGGGTTTTTCCTAAAGCGCACCATGAACCGGCAGGACGAATTTGCCACCAAAACCGACGTGAAGCGTGTGGAAAAGGAAGTCGAGGAGCACAAGCATGATATTAAAACGCTCAACGACAAATACGTCACCAAAGCGGAGCTGCAAGAAATAAAACGGGATATATCCGATATGCGCAGCGACATCGACTATGTCAAAAGCAATTCGATCAGCCGCGAGGACTTTTTCCGCAACATCTCTGAGGTAAAGGACGACATAAAGGATCTGAAAGATTTTCTGATGAAGGGCAGGTGAGAAAATGGAAACTGAAAAGCTTAAGGAACAGGCAAGGAAAAACGCATTCAGAAGCAATAACGGCGCTGTGATCCGCGCGGTGAACATTATCCGCACCGATTATGTGCAGCTTGATATTGTACTGGCGGCGCTTACCCCGAAAATCGGTAAAGCCGAGATCATGGACAGCATAAACTATCTGACCGAGGCGGAATACATAAGGCTTCGGGTTATCGGAACGGACAGGCAGAGCACTCTTGCGGACAGCGATTTTTCGGAGCTTGAAGCGAAGCTTACGGCAAAAGGAATCAGGCTTGTAAACGGAGCCGAAGCCGATCCCTGTATTGACTTGTAAGGAGTGACGGAAAATGCGAAAACGAAGACAAAACCGCAAACGCGGAAAAGTCGACAAGCTTCCTCAAAGCCTGCGCGAGGCGGTGGACATGATGATCCAGAACCCCGCCGAATACACCTACCGCGATATTGTGGATTTTATTCGGGACAACGGGTTCGAGGTTTCCTCTTCTTCGGTTGCACGGTACGCGGCGGGGCTTAATGCCAAGCTTGAAGATGTTATGCTGATAAGCGAAAGTTTTCGGGCGATAAACGACGAATTGCAGAAATATCCCGAAATCGACACAACCGAGGCTTTATGCAGGGTCACGGCCTACAAAATGCTGGAAGCGGTACAGGCTATGTCCCCGGAGCAGCTTAAGGAAAGCGACCCCTTAAAGCTGGTGAACAATGTTGCGCCGCTGGTCAGAGCGCTGTCCTATAAAGCCGATATGGCGCAAAAAGGAAGAGATTTAAAAGATACGGCTTACGAGGTTTTCAAGGAAGATATTTTCGACGAAATGCGTAAAACCGATCCCGAATTGTACGCGAAATTGAGCGCGTATATCAAAAAGAACGGAGGCGGAGAATGTACGTAATTTATGTGGCGTCCGGCCGCGAGGACGATATAATGAAGCGCTTAAGGCTCGCGGGCTACGCCGCCTATGTGCCCAAAAGAATAATAATACAGCGCAAAAACGGTATTTATTATAGTATACCTCAAATCCTCTTTTCCGGTTATGTTTTTATCGACGTGAAAAAAATCTCGCCCGAAGCTTACTATAAAATAAGGGGGCTAAAGGGAGTGGGATATTTTTTGAGCAGGGACAACCCTTTACCCGAAGCCGAAGCGGCCTACATAAGGGAACTGTATGAAAACGGGGAAATCGGGATAAGCAAGGGATTTTTGGAAAACGGAAAACTGAAAATTACCGAAGGATTTTTAAAACGGCGCGAAAACAGGATCGTAAAATACAGCGTTCGGCAGCGCCGGGCAACGGTGGAGCTGACAATTTACGGCAAGCCGCACCGCATTGTTTGCGGAGTGGAAATCGAAAAAAAGCATGAGGAAACGGCGTTGGTTGATTCGCTCCCCGCCCTCTGCCGAAATGTTGATAATTGCTAAGCCGATATTTCAAAAAAATATCGGAATGGCGAAGCTCGTCCGAAATTCGGTCGATTCTTAATTGAAATATCGCCGCTGACCTGTTTAAATTGCCGTTTTAATCGTTTAAATTTCGGGAGTAATGGAATTACCCTAACGCAAGTTTACGGTGCCCTTAAAACGCCGTATATTGCGTTATTTTTTCGGAAGGGAGGAAAAAAGTGGCAAGAAGAAAAAAACGCGACCTTGCAAACGACTTGGCGGAATACGAAAAAAGCCGAGTACAAAGCGGTTTAAATGACTTAAACAAAAGCTTAAACAGCGCCGAAGAGAAAATTTCCGCGGTTGAGGAAAGTTTATACAAGAAAGCAGTGGGCGGCACCGTTACCGAAACCACCAAAAAAATCAGCAGCGGGCGGGTGCATACCGAGACCAAAATCAAGCAGGTGCAGCCGGATCAAAGGGCTATCGAGTATTTTCTGAACAACCGCGCACCGGACAAGTGGAGCGGAACGCCCAAGGAGGACGGCGGCAGCGGTAAATTCGCGGAGCTGGTGGAGGGGCTTAAAAAGTGATATATACGGAAAAGCAGCTTGAGCTTATGCGGCTTTGGCAGAAAAATAAGCTTAAGCGAATAACCCTTCTTGAGGGCAGCGTTTCAAGCGGTAAAACTTGGATTTCCCTTGTGCTGTGGGCGTTCTGGGTAGCGACAATGCCGAAGGATAAGCTGTATCTGATGTGCGCGAAGTCCCTTACAACGCTGAAAAGAAACTGTCTTATGCTGCTTGAGGAGCTCGTGGGAAGCAATAATTTTACATATTCCACCTCAGCGAAGGAGGGAAAGCTTTTCGGGCGCACGGTACTGTTGGAGGGCGCAAACGACGCGCGTTCCGAAAGTAAAATCAGGGGCTTGTCGCTTCAAGGGGCTTACTGCGATGAGCTTACCCAATTCCCGGAGGATTTTTTCGCAATGCTTGTGTCCCGTTTACGTATGAAGGGTGCGAAGCTTATCGCGACCACAAATCCGGACAAGCCCACGCACTGGCTTAAAACCGAGTATATAAACCGCGCCGGGGATTGGGATTTAATGGACGTTAAGTTTACCATAGACGACAATCCGAAGCTTCCCGCGGACTATGTGGAAAACGTCAAAAAAGGATATACCGGCGTTTTTTACGAGCGCTTTATCAAAGGCAATTGGGTAGCCGCGGAAGGGACGATATACAAGGATTTCGCGGACGCTCCCCAAAAATATACCCTTGACGCTGCGCCCGACGACATAGCGTTTTGCACTTTGGGCATGGACTTCGGCGGCAACGGCTCGGCACACGCCATTGTTTGCACCGGGTACAGCCGAGGACTTAAAAAAATCATAGTAGTGGACGAATATTACCGCAAGGAGGTTATTTCGCCCTTGCAGCTGGAGCGGGACACTGTCGACTTTGTACGGCGGTGCAAGAGCAAGTACAAAATAACGGATATGTACTGCGACAGCGCGGAGCAGGTTCTGATAAAGGGCATAAAGGGGGCGCTCGCGCGGGAGAAAATTCCGATAAATGTGCATAACGCCCGAAAGGGCGTGATCATAGACCGAATACGCTTTACCTGCCTTATGATGGCAGCGGGGCGTTTTTTTGTTGTCAAAAATTGTAAGCACCTTATCGAGGCTTTTTCGGGTGCCGTATGGGACGGGAAAAAGCTTGACGATACGCGGCTTGACGACGGCAGCGTAAATATAGACAGTCTGGACGCTTTTGAATACAGTATCGAGCCGTATATGAAGCGGATTTTGCAGCTTTATTTCGGCGGCGGAAGGGAGTGAGAAACACGAATATTTCAGAAATAAAAACGGCTTTTCCGGGCGCTTGCGCGCCGAATATCGCCGACTATTACGGCAAAAAAATGAATACCTGGCGAAAGGTTTTTGAAGGTCACCCGCCTTGGGAAAAGGTAAAATTTCACGGGCTGAAGAAAAAAGAAGACCGCCCGATGAATATGCTCAATACCGCAAAGGTGCTTTGCGACTGTTTTGCCGACCTTACCTTTTCGGAGCAAGTGGAAATTACCGTTGACAATGAAAATTTTCAGCAGTATATAACCGAGCAGCTGAACGAAAACGGCTTCTGGAAAAAAATTCCCGATCTGCTTTCCTCGGCTTACGCGTTGGGCGGCGGCTGCGTTAAGGTTTTCGTGGAAAATAAAAAGCCGAGAATTGATTTTGTTTACGCCGATAAATTTATCCCCGTGGGCTGGAACGGGCGCGGAATATTTGACGGGATTTTTTCGGCGGTGACGGTAAGGGACGGAAAATATTACACGCTGCTGGAACGGCAGAGCGTGGGAAAGGCAGAATACAGGCTTTTCAAATCGGGAGACGGCGGCAGCTTGGGAGCCGAAACAAATTTGTCGGAGCTGTATGGGGATTTGCCGCCTATTGTGAATTACGGCGGAACAGTACCCATGTTTTCGTATTTCAAGCCCGCGGTCAGCAATAACGCCGAGTATGATGTGCCGCTGGGTATGAGTATTTACGCAAACGCGCTTGACACGCTAAAGGCGCTTGACGTGGCGTTCGACAGCTTTTCCCGCGAGTTTGTGCTCGGTAAAAAAAGAATAATCATTCCCGCGTCCTGCGTACAGACGGTTCCGGATACCGATACGGGGGAGCCGGTGAGATATTTCGACGCCAACGACGAGGCGTTTGTGGCGCTTAACGTGGAGGACGCCGAAAAATTCAAAATAACGGACAACACCATAGAATTAAGGGTTGAGGAACACGTGGCGGCAATAAACGCGCTCTTAAATATTCTCTGTTTTCAGGTGGGACTGTCGGCGGGTACTTTATCCTTTGACGCGGTTCAAGGGGTCAAGACCGCAACCGAGGTTATTTCTCAGGACAGCAAGACCCAGCGAACTATCAAGTCAAACAAAAATCTGCTTACGGAAATGATTGAGGGCTTGGTTCACGGTCTGATTTCCTTGGGGGTGTGGCTTGAGGATTTGAAGCCGAAGGAATATTCCGTCAATATCAGCTGGCAGGACAATGTTGTTATCGACGACAACACCTTGATTGACAATACGATAAAGCTTTACAGCGCGGGACTGCTTGACTTGGAAAGGGCGATAGCGAAGGCGAACAAGTGTGATGAAAACACCGCCGCGGAAATTGCCAAAAAAATAAGAGCAAATTCAGCGGCGGGTTCGGCTGATTTTTTCGGATAAGGGGCTTAAGTTTGAAAAATCTTTGATTTTTCAAACCCGTCGCGTTTGTGCCGTTGGCACAAACACTTCCTCAAGAGGAAAGGAATTATTATAAAAATGAACGCTTTGGAACAGCTTAACCTTGCCGCACCTATCGTCAGCACATATACCGAAATCGAGGAAACAATACTTTGTCATATCGCCGAGCAGCTTGCCGCCAATCCGGACACGCTCATAAACGCAACCTCGGAGTGGCGGATAAAAATGATAGCGCAAATGGGAAAGGTCAACAAGGACACGGCGCGGATCATTGCTTCAAAGGTGGGTAAGGTTCCCGGCGAGGTTCAAAAGGTGGTGCAGTCCTCGATTGACAAGGTGCTTTCCGAATACGGTCTTGAAATGAACGGAAAAATCGAGGAAAGCACAGCGGCAGCGCTTAAAAATTACGACCTGCAAGCGGTAAAAGATAAGTACAATCAGGTCAACACCGTTATACAGTACAAGGCAAAGCAAGCCTACTTGAACGGCATAAACAGCGCTGCGGATAAAATGCTGAAGAAAAAACAAAAGGCGCTTGAAAACTCGCAGGAGTACCTTGATATTTTAAACAAAAACGCCATGGCTACGGTTCTGGGCGAAAAGTCGCGCACCGAGGCTATTCGGGAAACAATCGCCGAAATGAGCAAAAAGGGAATACCCGCCTTTGTGGATAAGACGGGGCGGGAGTGGTCGCCGGAGGCGTATGTTGATATGGACATACGAAACACCGCGAAAAACGCGGCGCTTGCGGCTGAATTCGCAAGTCTTGACGAGCTGGGACAGGATATTATTCTGGTGTCCTCACACAGCGGTGCACGCCCTTTATGTGCGCCGTATCAGGGAAAGTTTTACAGCTTAAGCGGAAAAAGCGGAACGATTACCGACGCCAAGGGAAAAAGCTACACCTACACTCCCTTGTCCGAAACCTCCTTCGGTGAAGCCGCGGGGCTGTTCGGTATAAATTGCGGGCACCGAATGAGAGGCGTTTCGGATGGTACTTTTATCAACCGGGAAAAGGAGTTTGACGGGGAGGAAACAAGCGAGGAATACAAAAAGGTTCAGCGGCAAAGGGAACTGGAACGGATCGTACGGAAGAAAAAGACCGAGGCAAATATGTATGAGGCGGCGGGAGACAAGGACGCGGCGCGGGATTTGAGAAGGCTTGCGAGGGACGAGGATAGGAAGCTTCGGGACTACTGTCAGAAAGAGGGGCTTTATTATCGGAGGGATCGGACGGAGGTTTATGGGTATAGCAATAAGGCGGTTGACAAATCTAAAGAAAGTGATATAATAAAAGAAAAAGTTTCCAAAATTCTTGATGTAATGCCGAATGATGATAGAAAATCATTTTTAAATCTTTTAGACAATTCAAACGAAGATATAAAAAGGTCATATATCAATTATGCGGAAAATATTTCAAGCGTTAAATTTAGCGGATATGGCGGCAAAGCTTACTATCAACCTTCGACCAATAGTTTGATTTATTCATATCCTACTGAGAAACAAATCCAACAGGGAAAGACAAAATACAGCACCGTAGCTCATGAATTTGGTCATTTTATAGATAAACATGGGGTTTTTTCGGAGCTTTCTTATAAAGAGATTGACGCACTAAATGAAGCGCTGGAAACATCAAGAAGCTTTTTTAAATCTGTTCCAAGCTCATGTGATCAATTTCTTAATGCTCTTAGAACAGATAAGGAAAATTTAGCCAAAATTGTTATGGAAAGTGAAACAAGAAAAGATTTGTTTTCCACAAACGCGAGCTCAGGAGTGCAAGACGCTTTAGACGGAATGTTTGGATCCAAAGTTGGTATGCACTGGCAGCATGGTGATTCGTATTATAATCGAAAGTATAATGATATAAAATCATATAAGCTGGAAAAAATAATACAATCCGCTTATAAAAGCCTTAAAATGGACGCAAGTAATCAGGCAAAGGTCAAAGCTCTTGTCAGGAACTATGAAACAGCCTCGGAAATGTGGGCTAACATTATGAGCGCGGTGACTTGCGGCGGAGCCGAACTGGAATATGTAAAAAAATATTTGCCAAATTCTTACGAGGCATACATAAAAATTATGAAAGGACTGAAATAAAATGAGCGCATATGAACGCACCGAATATAAAAAGTCTACAACGGAAGCTATTCAAAAGTATGAGCACGAATTTGGAAAGGAAACATTTCCCTCTTATTATTTTGAATTTGAGTTTACAGCGTCAGATTTTGAAAATCGAATTGTTGATGCTGTAAGTGAATGTTTGAAAGTCAAAAAGAATGTTTTTGACTTGGGAATTGTGCCGTTGTCCGCGTTAGAAACTTGTTATTAAAGCTAACTTACAAAATAATTTGATAAACAGCGTTTTGCAAAAAGCAAGGCGCTTTTTATTATTGCCCGAAAATCCTCAAGGCAAAAAACTGCGGATAAAAAACAAACTGAGGTACTACAAATGAACGAAAACGAAAAAACCGAAGCAGCAGTACAGGAACCGGAAACAAAAACCGAACCCGTGCAGGAGCAGCAGCCCGAAAAAACCTACACCAAAGCGGAGCTTGACGCGGCAATCTCTCTGGAACGCAAAAACGTCCCTTCCGCCGATGAGCTGAAGGCATTCAACGACTGGAAGGAATCCCAGAAAACCGAACAGGAAAAGACAGTCGAAAAAATCAGGCTTGCGGCGGAAGCTCAAACCGCCGCCGAACAGAAAGCGGCATTGCTCGAAGCAAAATATACCGCCGTTTCCAAAGGCGTTAAGCCCGAAGCGGTGGAGGACGTTATCGCCCTTGCCAAAAACAAGGTAAGTGACAAGGTGACTCTGGAACAGGCGATCGAAAGCGTTATCGAAAAATACCCGCAATTCGGAGCGGTTTCCGATAAGCCCGCCACAACGGGAGTAACAACACCGAACAACGGCAGCCCCGCCGGTGACGCGCTTTTAAGAAAATCAATGGGACTTCCTACGGACGATAAGAAAGGAGAATAATTATGCCGAACAATATCACACTTCCGAAAAATTACACCAACCTTCTTGACGAGGCTTACAAGCTCGCCTCTGTCACCGCCGATCTTACGGGTGATCCCGAGATGGCAAAAGCCGGAGTCAACGTCAACGAAATATGCTATCCCCAGATAAGCGTACAGGGGCTTGGCGACTACGACCGCAACAGCGGGTATACCGACAACAGCGTTTCCCTCGAATGGAAAACCTCAAAATTCAATTACGACCGCGGTACAAAAATCGCCGTCGATACCATGGACGATCAAGAAAGCTTTGATATTGCCTTCGGACGAGCTGGCGGAGAGTTAATGAGAACGAAGGTAGCTCCCGAAGCCGATGCTTTTACTTTTGCGACAATCGCCGGAAAAGCCGGTATTTCCATAGCCGACGCAGTTGTTTACAGAGACGGCTCCGACTTTTTGGAGGCGCTGATAGAAGCGACAACGCAAATGGACGAGGACGAGGTGACCGAGGAAGGGCGCATTTTGTACGCTACGCCTACCCTTATTAACGGCTTGAAAGGGCTTGACACCTACAAGTCAAAGGAGATTATAAATTCCTTCAGCGCTATCAAAAAGGTGCCTCAGAACCGCTTTTACACCGCCATAGATTTGCTTGACGGCAAAAGCGAAAATGAAAAAATCGGCGGCTATAAAAAGTCGGCGGAGGGACGATATATCAACTTTATGATTATCCATAAGCCTGCGGTTATCAAATACGACAAACACGTCGCCAATGACATTATACCGCCCGAAAAAAATCCCGACAGCGATTCTTGGATTTTAAAATACAGGAAATACGGACTTGTGGACATTTACGCAAATAAGGCGGCGGGAATTTATCTCAGCCATAAGCCCGCGGGAGAATAAAGGAGGACATATGAAAACGATAGGACTTATCATTGAAAAGGGCAGCTTGCCCGACAAGGTTCCGGAAAAGGAAAACAAGCTGCCCGAAGCTCAGACCAAGGACAAACCCAAGAAACCCTCCAAACCCAAAAAAACGCCCAAAGAAAAAGAGCCGCCCGAAATAAAGACAGAGGAACCGCCTTCGGAAACCGACGGCGAAACGAATGCTCCCGAAGAAAAGGAACCCGAAAATGGAACTGACTGATTTTTACCGCACCGTGTGGCGCGGCGGCTTCGACGGTGGGGACAATGAGCTGGAAACGCTTTTAAGCCGCGCAGCCGATGTGGTAAACAATGCGATATATTTAAGCGGCGAAGAGGTAGAAAGCATTTCCGAAGGTTATAAAACAAAGGTTTTCAAGGCGGTATGCGCACAGGCTGATTATATTGACGGCTGCGGCGGCATAGAAGCTATGAACGAAAGCACGGGCGGCAGCGTGTCGCTGGGTAAATTCAGTTATACATCGGGAACGGGAGGAGCAAGCGGCAGCAGCGACAATATGGGGTGCGGTCTTTGCGGACAGGCGGAGGGATACTTAATGACGGCGGGACTGCTGTATAAAGGGGTGAACGTGTTTTGAAGCCGATACCTAAAAATTTGCTTATACATTCCGCTTACGCGATTCGGTTGGGGGAACCCGAACGGTGGGAAGAGCCTCCGGAGATCGGGCGGACAAAATTATCGTTTCTCAGGTTTGAATCGTGCACAACCCTTCGGCTTAGCAAAACCAACGAGCAGGTGCAGCTTTCGGGAGTGCTTTTTTACGACTGCCGCAACAGCCGTCCGAAAGGCTATGATTTTTCCCATGCGGATAAAATCGAGATTGACGGTGTGCAGTATAACATTGTGGGCGTTCAAATGCAATATGACGACAAGAAGCTGCACCATTTGGAGGTAGAGTTGTGCCTGTAAAGGTTTCGATGGACAGAAATGCGGTCAAAATGCGGATACGGGCGGCAAGCGAAAAAGCCGTAGCCGAACTGTCAAAACAGGTGCTTGCGGATTGTAATGAATTTTGCCCCGAAGATCACGGAATATTGATAAATAGCAGCGAAATTCACAGCAATTTTAAAAAGGGCTTGCTGGTATGGTCTACGCCCTATGCCAGATATTTGTATTACGGTATTCTTATGATTGATCCCGTCACTCGTTCGCCTTACGCACATAAGGGAGCACGTAAAATTTTGACAAATATGGAGTTGCAGTATCACGGCGGCAAGTCGCCTTGTAAGCTTTGGTGCGAAAAGGCGAGGGAAATGTATAACGAGGATTGGCGGCTGATCTATCAGAACGCCTTTAAAAAACATATGAGGTAAGAAAGGAACGTAAAATGACACCGCAAAGCGAGGCTTTAAAACTTGTCTTAGACAGAATTGAAGCAGATAGAAAACAAAAAATCACCATTTCTGCTTTACCCCAAAGCGGCGGCATATCCGCGGAAATAACGGGCGGCGAAAACAAGGGCAGAAGCTTAAATTTACAGCACGGCAGCACCGATTTGACGGTGTTATTTTTATGCAAAGACAAGACCCAAACAGCCGCTTTTGATATCCTTTGCGATATCGGAAATTATCTTGACCGCCTCGGAGAGGTCAACGGAAAAACGGTTCAGGTAACCGGATCGGGTATCAGAAGCGGAGCGGGGCTTGTTGGGAAAGAGGGTGATTTTTATATTTACAGTATGATCGCCCGAATCGGAATTTATTTTTGAAAGAAAGGATATGGAATATGGCAACGGTAGAAAAACTGAAAAATGTTGAGTTTAACAACAAGGCAAAGGTGGATTTAAACATAAGCAGGAACGGCGCCCAAGAGTGGGGCGATATGACGCAGGCTTTTAAAAACATCAATCTCGCTATAAACGAAAAAACTTTTACTGCAGCCTATCTTTGTGACGAGGGATTTGAAAGCACGATAGTCGTAGGCGCTGCTCCCACGGTCGCCTTATCCGGCGACTATATTAAAGGAGATCCCGTGTGCGAATATCTTGAAGATATTCAGTTTGAGGTCGGAGACGAGCGTATAAGCGAAATAAAAATGAAAAGAGGATCGGGAACGGTAACCTGTCCGGTAACTTTAACCGGAGTCGCGATAGCGGGCGGTGAAAGTACGGCTCCGAACACAGTTAATGTGACTATTGCTTTTAACGGTAAGCCTATTTTTACAAAAGGTTCGGTGACCGAGTAAGGAGGAAAATTTATGTACAAAATAAAACGCACCAGAAAATTTTATGACACTCTGGTACTTTGCGATGAACAAGGCGAAACCCAAAAGGAACTTAAAATCGAGGTTGACATAGACGCTATCGCCACGGGTTTCCGTGAGGTTCTGACAAAGCTTGAAAAGGCGCAAAAAAGCTTGCAGGACAATCAAAAGCTAAAGAAGCAGAACGAATTTGACAAAGCCTATTACGATTACGGCGAGGCACTTGTAAAAATGTTTGAAATGTGCTTCGGAACGGAAAACACGCGGGAGATCGTCACGTTTTTTGAAAACCGCTACACCGAAATGTCGGTAGAGATCGTCCCGTATATCACAAAAGAAATTATTCCGCTTGTGGGCGAGGCTATTAAACAGAAGAAAAACAACCTTAAAAAAGCAGGTAAACGGAAATGAAACTCCGATTTTACTATCCGCTGCCCATAAAAGCGGAATTTGAGGGCAAGCGGTACAGACTTCGGCTTACCGTTTCCAATGTGCTTCGATACTTTGAACTTTGCGACGATTCGGAAGGGCTTACCTTCGAGGAAATATCGGAAATCGGCTTTGCATGGCTTGTAAAGGGCGGAAAAAATTTGCCGCTGTATAAAAAAATAGAGTTTATGGAAAAGATTTATTCCGAATATATAAATCCGCCCCAAAAGAGGTTAAAAGGACAGAAAAATCAATCCGTTGTCAGCTTCGGCTATGACAGCAGTTTTATTTATTCCGCTTTTATGGAGGCTTACGGGATTGACCTTTGGGATCAGGCAACGAAAATGCATTGGTGTAAATTTTTGGCGCTTTTTGAGGGGATTCCGGAAAATTGTATTTTAAGGCAAATTATGGGAATAAGGGCGCAGCCGATACCGGCTCCTAACGGACACAATCAGGAGGAAATACAGCGTATAACCGAATTAAAAGCCTTATACGCACTGCCTTCAAAGACTACGGAAGAGGAAACACAAAACGGTTGGGACGCATTGTTTAACTTTTTAGAGAGGAGGGCTAAGGAATAATGGCAAATGAAAACGAAAACGACGGTAAGGTCGTATATGAAGTACGGGCAGACACCTCAAAGCTTGACAGCGATCTGAATGCCGCCGACCGAAAAGTTGTACAAGCGTCCGAGAAAACCGCAAAAAAACAGGAGGATGCACAAAAGGACGTTGTTAAGTCCGCGAAAAAGGCAAACAGCGATATAGCGAAAGATACCGAGAAAACCCAGCAGGAAGTTGCCGAAACGGTAAAAAAGGAAAGCGAAAAAGCGGCGGAGCATTTTGGAAAGAACGCCGAAAAAATGTCCCAAAGCGGAAGAAAAGCCGCCGAAGAGGTAGAAAGCTCGGTGTCCGGAATGGCTTCGGGTATTATTACGAAAATAGGACAGGTTGCGGCCGCCGCGGCAAGCGTGAAAACCCTTGTAAGCGTTATGAGATTGGCTGTCGGCGAAGCCGTTTCCGCGGAAACCTCTTTCGCGAAGGTGAACACCCTTTTATCCGAAAACGCCGACAGAGCAAAATATTTTAACGATATAAAAAACGCGTCAAGGAGCACGGGCGTTGTGGTTTCCGATTTATCGGAGGCGGTATACAGCGCCCTTTCCGCTTCGGTTGACGAAGATTCGGCGGTAGACTTTACGCAAAGTGCCGTAAAGCTTGCAAAAGGCGGCTTTACGCAGACAGCGACGGCGGTGGACGTGCTTACCACCGCGATAAACGCTTATGAGCTGGAAGCCTCCGAAGCAACACGAATATCTGATATACTTATAACCACACAAAACAAAGGTAAAACCACCGTTGGCGAGCTGGCGTCCTCCATGGGACAAACGATTCCTATCGCCAAAAGCGCGGGTACAGCTATTGAGGATTTAGCCGCACAATATGCAGTCATGACCAAAAACGGCGTGGCAACCGCCGAGTCGGGTACTCAGATTAAGGCCATGATCAACGAGCTGAACGCCGCGGGAACAAATGTAAGCGATACGCTTAAAGAACTGACGGGGAAAAGCTTTGAGGAACTGCAAACAAGCGGCATGAACACCGCCGAGGTGCTGAACATTTTAAAAAATCACGCCGAAGCGAGCGGACAAAAGCTTTCGGATATGTTCGGAAGTGTTGAAGCGGGAGCGGCGGCGCTTACACTTGTTAAGGACGGCGGAGCCGATTTTAACAATATTCTCACCGAAATGCAAAACAGCGCGGGAGCCACAGAAAAAGCCTATACCACTATGGCGAACACCACCGAGGAACGCTTCAACAGGCTGAAAAACAATCTGATGATAGCGGTGGAAGAGATCGGGGAGAAGCTGCTGCCTACTATCGAGGAATTTTTTGAATATATTGACGAAAATTCCGAGGAGCTTGGGGAAATTATCGAAGGCGTAGGCGGCGCAGTTTCCGAACTTCTGAAAATCGCGGTGGAGGCAATAAAAGTCGCTTGGGAGCATAAGGACGTTATTTTGGCAATAGTATCCGCTATGGCGGCGTATAAGGCAGCGCTGACAATATCGAACCTTATAAATACTTTTAAAAATGCTTTGGGTTCTGCTACAATTGCACAAAAAGCATTTAATCTTGCTGTCAGCGCAAATCCCGTCGGGCTTGCTGCGGCTGCTATTTCGGCAGCGGTAACTGTTATCCTATCTTTAACCGATAACCTTGGGCAAGCTTCAAAGGCTGCCGAAGAATATGCCTCGGCAATAAATGAAATAAACAATGCTTCCGAAAATACGATAAGAAATACCGAAAATGAAATGTCGGCTTTAGGCGATAAGGTAAGGCGTTATGATGAGCTGAGAAACTCGGCTAAGCTTACCGCGGGGGAAGAAGCCGAGCTGAAATCATTGGCGGAAGAGCTTCAAGGGGTATTCGGCGACAGCGTTACCGTTGTGGACAGCTTAACCGGAAAATACAACGATTTAACAACGGCGCTAAAAAATTATTCCGCTCAGCAAGTGGCTTCCGCTACACTTGAAGCGCATAAAACACAGTTGACGGAAACGCTCGGTCTGTTGGCTGATTTAGAACAAAAGCGCAGCTATACAATGCTCCAGATTGGAAAGGACAAAGCCTCATGGACAAATAACACACTCGGTTTAATCGATGGTGCATATGATTTTGTTGCTCCTCTATTAGGAATGTCTACCGATGCTTCGGTAAATGAATTGGATAGAGAAATTGCGGATATACAAAAAAGGGCGGAAGAAATAAAAAAGCTGATTGCTGCCGACAGTGAAGATTTATATTCCCTTATCGGCGAAAGCGGGGATAATTTTGTGAGCAAAACCGACGAGGCGGGCAAAAAAATTCTTGATACAGCCGAAACGGTAACAACCCGGCTTAAAAGCAAATTTACCGACGTTGCCTCCGCCCTCGAGGAAACAAAATCCAAATACGACATATTAACCGCCGCCACCGAGGAAGCTAACAGCGTCGGAGCCTTATCGGTAACAACTCTGAAAAACATAGCCTCCGTATATCCTCAGCTTCAAGAACAGATCGACAAATACCTCGCGGGGCTTATCAGCGAACGGGAGCTGCTGGAGAAAATGTCGGAAGCTTACGAAGAAGATCAGCAAAATTACTACAAATATGTGCTGGTAAAAGCGGGCTATTCCGAGGATTTTGTGGAATCCGCGCTAAACGGGAGCGACATTATAGCCGACTATTTCATGGAAAATTATAAAATCGACCTGAAAAATTACAAGGACTATATTTCCCGAAAACAGGCTATACAAGAAGCCTTTGACAGCTATCTGGCGGGTGGCGTTTCCGCCTGGTGGACGGAGGAAAACGGTTGGAGCAGAGATTTTCAGCACCTTAAAGGCGACGCTCAGAAAGCAATAATGGATATTGTACACCAATATCAGGACGCCATGACCGATCTTGAAGGCTGGGGAGAAAATCAATCCAACGAACAGTTTCAGGCGGATTTCGCGAAAATAAAGGAGAGGACTTTTAACACCTTTAACGCCGACAAGAAAAACACGTCCTCTTCGGGAAGCTCGACGCATACAACCGCAAATTCCGCTTCAAAATCATATGAATCCGGCTCAAAGTCGGGCGGGCAAACCATAAATATAACAAGCTATATTCCCACCATGTGGGACGACGCGGCCAAGGCCAATCAGAAGCTTATAGCGGGTGGAGTTGCCGCAAGCCTGGTAGGCGACAGCAAATCCGGCAAGCTTATCTCCGGCTTAACCTCAAACGCCGTGGCCTCAGTTAAGGCGGCAAACGGCGGCGAGGTTTCCTTAAGCGACGTTGTAAAGGCCATAAAGGGTCTTGAAAAGTCAAATTCCGAAATGCGGTGCGTGGTTACCTCGATCTTGAACGTTGACAGCGTGGTTCTGGCAAGGCAGACTATAAAGGGCGTGGCTGCCATAGAAAAAACCACCGGTAAAAAGGTGTTTTAGGAAGGAGCGGTCATGAAGGTTATAATCGAAGGAGAAAATATTTCCGATATTATTTTTAACGTGCAATTCAATAATGGCTGCCTTTCCGAAAGCGAGGCGATAACCCTTTCGGGGCGGCGTCAGATTGACCGTTTGGGCGGCTTCCGCACTACTTTGAGATTTATTGTGGGAGTTGTGCCATTTTCCCGCTGGCTGAAAATTTCGGAAAATCTGAAAAAGCTTCCGATTAGCGTGAAAATCGAGCTGTCCGGAGCGGCAGCCGATTCGGGGAGCGAATACAAAATGAGTATTGACGGAGAAATACCGAATCCTTACATATTCAGTCAGAATGGTACCGATCACTGCGCCAATATGGAAATAATTCTGAAGGAGGTGGGCTGATGTTAGATGTTTCCCAAAAATACAAAAGCATAGCGGAAAGCGATGCAAGAGAGGTAAAAATCAAGGTGGTTATGGGCAATACCGTACTTACCAACGATGATATTATCGAGCTTAATATTTACCGAAGCACGGGTGAAAGCGGCTTTAGCATCGGCGGTGCTGCTTCCGCCCGTGTGCGGCTGCTTTGCGTTATGAAGCTGCCTTATTCCGGCGAGGTCGCCATGGACGTTTTCGTGCGCTTCGGCTTTGATGAAAAAGGCGCTTCGGACTATGTGCAACTCGGTCACTTTTACGGTCACGCCTCCAACCCGAGCCACAAAACCGCTCAAGTGGAAATAATAGGCTATGACAAATTGGGTTCAAGCGCCTTTAATTCCCGCTGCACCTTTGCTAAGGTCGGCGGCGCTGAGCTGACGTTCCCCTGCACCGTGCAGGAAATGCTTGAATATGTCTGCAAAAGGCGGAATATCGAAACCGATTTTCGGTGTCTTGATTATACGGTTTCCGAAATACCCGTCAAGGATATGTCAAAAGACAACTCGGACTATGAAAAATACTACACCTACAAGGAAATAATAAGCTTTATCGCTGCCGCTCACGGCGCAAACGCGGCCATAGACAGATTCGGAAAGCTTGTTTTTGTTTCCGCAAAGGAAACGGGGGAAATTGTAAACAAAAGCGATTGTATAGATTTCGCACTTACTTCGTCAGAAAAGTTTACCGTCAAAGGGGTTTTGCTTCACGTTCAGAACGTGCTATCCACGGGCAGCACGAATATTTTTATAAACGATGATTCAAAAACGTCTTTTGATGGGGAAATTTTTGACGGTGTGGCGGAAGCCTCCTGCCCCTTCGGAAGTATTGAGATCGCGGAGGCGCTTTGGGGTCAATTAGGAGGGTTATCGTATAATTCGTGTGAGTTTACGCGAAGAGGGCGCGGCTGGACGGAGCCGGGCGACATTGTCAGCGCGGTGGACGATTTAAGGGAAAAGGTAAACGGCGAATATATAAGCCGGAAAATAATTGCGCAAACCGTTGAATTAAGCTTTTCGGCGGCGGGAGGTTTTATTGAGCATATTATTTCAAAGGCGGAAAATTCCGAGGAAAGCGCGGAGAGGCTGGGTTCGGCGAATGTGATAAATAACGCGTCGGAAAACGCGGAAAAAATAAAATTCAAGCGAAACAATGTCATATACGGCGCTGTCGGAATACACGATGTAGGCGGTACGGCAGGAATAGCGCTGTCAATGGATTCGGCCTCCGGATGGATCGGATTGTTGGACAGCGGCGGGAATAAAATAATCGAGTATGTGCCTTAAAAAAAGGGGGGAATATATGAAACCTTATAAAGTGAAAAATGACTTGTGGTTTTGTCCGGTTCAGTCCCAAAAGAATCCTGATTTTGACGGGTTTTATTTTTTGTATCCAGCCACAATGATTACGAATAATAATTCCGTTAAATTTAATCCCAAAACCTTAGATGAAGATTCACCTTACTACGCAATAATAAACTTAACAATATTTAGTTTTGCCGATAAGGTTGCCGAATTAAAAAACGCGGGATTCAAGCATGTATACGATATAGAAAAGTTTAAAGGCGATATATGGCAGGTCAACGGATTTGAAACCGAATTTTCTTATAATATATACGCTAACGGAATACATTTACATCTTGTTATAAGCGTTCTTCAACAGTCATATACCGTTGCTGACGCAGGTGCATCTGGTACAAGTATGTTAGGCGCAGATGGTGTGACTATTCCGGCCGCACCTTTTTATCCCTTTAAAGAAAACGAAGAAATTACTAAATATCAAGGAGTTTTTGGCGGCGTTACAGCGTTAAACAAAGAAGATGGTTTATACAGATTTGGCAGCAATTCATCATTTTTTTGTTACACAAATTCAGAAGCATATAACAAAGTATGGAAATATGTATTGGAACCGCAATACGAAGTGCCAAAGGATACCATTCGAGTGTATAAAGATATTTACTTACAAAACGGTGCGCAAATTATAAAAGGCGAAACCGCTTCCGATCCGCTTCCACCGGCACATCAAATATCTGGTGACCTATGGGTTTTGCCTTGCAGGCGAATATTAGATGACGGAACAGAAGTGGTTTCCGACATATATTATCAGTATCCTTTTAAAAACCATCGGTATTATGATTATGATAACGATCCGTTTGAAGTCAGTAATGTAAGTGAGTACGGCGACCACACTTTTTCTCAATGCACAGTATTTACGGGCAGTGTTAAACAATATTACGGGTGGAACTGCTTACTCCTTAATAGTGTGAAGCTAAGAATAAAAGATACCGTGGTCAGCTTAGAGAGTTATTCTGACCGCTATTCAATAAGTCTCCGTGCAAAAAGGCCTACGGATACTAATTATCACATGATAACAAAATACCAGAATATGCAAATGATGATTTCAGGAGGCACATTATTTGTAAAGCTATCAGACACAAAGATATATAATTCCACTTATCATGGAATGATAAATAACGATGGTACCGTATCAAAAGCACGTCTTAGCAAACAGGAAGTAACAATTCCCGACGATGAGGAAAGCAAGGACTTTTATACTTGGCTGTTTGACAACAGATATATTTATAATCCTCCGATAAAAGGGATAAAAATACACAAAAATATATTTCTTATGAACGGAGCGAAAATTTACAAAGAGGACGGGACGGAATATACAATTTAAATAAAAGAAAGGAATGAACAAAAATGGCAATTTATACATTAACCAGCACCGACAAGGAAATCAGCGTTCAAGGCCGCTACGCTTCCGTAAAAAACAACGGCACCGAAACGGTTTACGCAAGCAGCGCACCCGATCTTGAACTTAACGCCCCGGAGGTCGTCCCTATTCAGCCGGGCGAAAGCGTTATTATCCGCGATTGCAGAAAAAAGCTTTATGTCAGGGGCAGCGGGCAGATAGCGGTGGTGAGCGGAAACGAGCCTGTTAATTTTTTTAGGCCTGCCCCCAAAGGCGGGGGCGGGTCGTGGGACGGAATAACTCAACAGCAGCTTAACGATACCCTTAAGACGTATGCTACAAACACGAGCGTTGACACGAAATTAGAGGGATATGTCTCAAAGGACGAAATACCCGGTAATCCCAACCTGCTTTTGAATCCCGATTTTAAAGTGAATCAAAGAGGAAAAAGCGAATACGGCTACGATGGCAGTGACAGGTACACGGTAGATCGATGGAAGCTGCAAGCCAATCTTACCTTGACAGTGCATAACGATTATGTTACTGTGTCACGCCACGATCCAACGAGCAACAGCCATACAGGTTTCCGCCAGGAACTAAACATTCCGGATGATACGTCGGTAACTCTGCAGGCGTTTGTAAAAGGAAACGGATCTTTTACGCTCTTCCATAATGGCTTCAGCGGTACTGCCGAAATGCAAGTACAGGATACAGACGGCTGGGTGGTTGTAAAATGCACAGGCTATGGTGCGCCGGATGCAGGCGTACTATTGCGTGGAACTGCCACGTCTTTAGACATTAAATGGATTAAGCTTGAATTAGGCGCTGTATCAACTCCGTTTGTTCCGCCTAATCCTCTCGAAGAGGCTCTTAAATGCGGTTCTCTTGAAAACGCTGAACAGCAAATATTTTACGGTGACGGAGTATGGGCAAACGCTCCGTCAAATCCGAATCTTTTGGACAACCCTGATTTTAAGGTAAATCAGAGAGGCGAAAGTGAATACACTGAAATCGCGTACGCAGTTGACAGGTGGAGAATGTTCGATTCCTCATCAAGGATAGAAGTAGTAAATAGAGGAATAAAAATTACAACATTAACCGCTGCGGGCACAAATAGCAATGCAAATGCTTTATTTCAGCTTTTAAATCATCCGGTTGATATATACAACGGCAAACAGTTCACATTATCTTTAAAAGCAACGGATATTACAGGTCCTTGGAAGGCTTGTATCCGTTTCGGAAAATCGTTCCCCAGTGGTGACTACGTGACCGCTACTTATCGGACGATATCTTCTGGGATAAATCATTGGACTTTTACCGTTCCTGATCAAGCGGTATCGATGCGTATAGGAATCATACAGTATGGCCCAGACGGAAGTACAGTTGGTGACACAATAACGGTTGAGTGGACGAAACTCGAACTTGGCTCTGTCGCTACTCCGTTTATTCCGCCTAACCCTGCTACGGAGTTGGTAAAGTGTCAAAGATATTTTTTTAAAAAAGGAGTATCAGTCCCATTCAAATATGGGGACTTCGCAGCGGATAATTCAAACGGCAAATACGTTGCGTTTGTAGAGTCATTTCCTGTCTCTATGAGAACGACTCCGACCGTAACCGTCCAAGCGGTAAAATTAAACGACACCACCGGACAAATGTCAAAATGGATTGACGGTACCACTATCGTAGGATCGGAGGTCAGGGTAAACGGCACAACGTCACAGGGTTTTAGTTCCATTTTAATTTCAAAACCCGGAACTGCAACTGAGGGGATGACCTGCTCTATCAGGTACGAAGCGTCAGCCGATCTTTAAAGAAAGGAGTCAAAATGGAAGAAAATTATTATGAAAGCTATAAAGTCTACATAAAAACAGACGAAAACCATAACATCGCTGATGTAAACAGTTCCGCTTTTCTTAACAGTACCGATGGCTGGACGGAGATTGACACCGGAGTTGGTGATAGATTTCACCATGCTCAGAATAATTATCTGGACAAGCCTTTGACCGACGAAAACGGGATTTACAATTATAAGCTTGTTGACGGAAGGATTGCGGAGCGGACGGAAGCGGATAAGTATCCCGAATTGTCGCGTATCAATTCGCAAAGGGAGATGGAGAAGCTTAAAGTCAAGCTGGCGCAAACGGATTATATCGCGGCTAAGATTGCCGAGGGTTCGGCTACTTTCGAGGAATACTCGGAGGAGATTCGGAAGCGGAGGGAATGGCGGGCGAGAATTAACGAATTGGAGGAATCAATAGAAAGGAAATAATGTTATGGCGTTCCGAAAACAAAAATTTAAACATAAAAAGCATTTTTCCGACTACATAGTTGCCGCCGCTATTGTCGCAATAGGATTGTACACGGCTTCGGCGGTGGTTTTGCAGTTTTGCGGGCTTATGGAGATTTCACCTACGCTGACCACATGTTGGTTCAGCTTCTGGACGGTGGAAATAGTGGC
>Ga0137308_101159_pt1 | contig 29476 bp, 26 predicted proteins | sample Inofrocosms_June_FD_97181 | JGI IMG/M metagenome (GOLD analysis project Ga0137308, IMG submission 97181) | Mouse cecal microbial communities from Vienna, Austria - N-Acetylneuraminic and N-Acetylglucosamine D2O microcosms_June | ecosystem: Host-associated > Mammals > Digestive system > Large...
GCAAAATTTTCTACGGTACCGGCATTTTTTTGATTGTATTCATATTCAGCCTGGGTTTTTACGGGAGTTACCGGATTTCCCAGTTAAAGGATGAAGTACAGGAGCTGGAAGGATTCCGGCTGAAATACCAGGCCCTGGAGGTGGAAAACCAGACCCTGGACAGCGGCTTTTATCTGAAAAACGACGATGGAAAGGTACATGTCTACCGGGGGGACGGGGAAACTGTCTACGAATACACTAATATCCAGGTATCCAGCCTGCCGGATGCCATCCAGGAAGAAATCGAAAAGGGAAAATTTATCAAATCCGAGGTGGAATTGTACAGTTTTCTGGAAAACTATTCCAGCTGAAATCACGGGTCTTTGCTCCCGTCATGACCAGCGTCAAACGTGTTACTCTATCCTGCGCAGCCGCCATCCCAGGCAAAGTTCCTATGGACGAACGCGGAAAAATATTGTAAAATAGAAGGCACGATAAGAAAAATATGCAGTAATCGCAGCTGCAAAAGGGGACAAGAAGCACGTGGACTACAGGGAAAAACTAAAAGATAAGAAACGAATCGTCTTCAAGATCGGTTCTTCCTCCCTCACTCATCCAGAGACAGGGAAGCTGAACCTGACGAAGATGGAGATACTGGTAAGAGAAATTACCGACTTATGTAACCAAGGCAAGGAGATCGTGGTGGTGTCTTCCGGCGCAATCGGCGTGGGAAGCGCTGCTTTAGGGCTTCCGGGAAAACCGGAGCGGGTGGAACAGAAGCAGGCATGCGCAGCCATCGGCCAGGCCAGGCTGATGATGATTTACCAGAAATTATTTGCAGAGTACAACCAGACAGCCGGCCAGATTCTGATGACCAAGAACACCATGGTCAACCTTTTAAATAGAAGAAACGCGCAGAATACATTTGAAGAACTGCTGAGACTGGGAGTGATCCCCATTGTCAATGAAAATGACACCATCTCTACCTATGAGATCAAATTTGGAGATAACGATACCCTGTCTGCCATTGTTGCCGCATTAATCGGCGCAGACCTGCTGGTACTGCTGTCCGACATTGACGGCTTATTTACCGATGATCCCAGGGAGAATCCCCAGGCAAAATTTATTGACCTGGTGGAAAATCTGGACGACCACTATATGCAGATGGCCAAGGAGAGCACCGGAAGTCTGGTGGGGACAGGAGGCATGGCCACAAAGCTGGAGGCGGCCAGAATCTCCACAGGGGCAGGGGCAGACATGGTGATTGCCAACGGAAAAGACTTCCGGGTTATCCATAAAATCATAGAGGGAAAACCGGAGGGTACTTTATTTCTGGCAAATCCAAAAGAAGAATTCTATCTCATCGACTACATAGACCAGCTGGTGAATCATTGATATTGATGGGATGAGTACAGAGCGCTTGTGGAAAGTCCATCCGCGAAGATGGGAGCAGGAGAGAGTCCGAGAGTACATTCTTTCAGAAAGGAGGGGAAGCCAGTGTGGATGCTGAAATGATAGACAGAATCAATCAGCTGGCCCGCAAATCCAAAGGGCCTGGGCTGACGAAGCAGGAAAAAGAGGAACAGGCCAGGCTGCGCCAGGAATACATCCAGGCAGTGCGCAGAAATCTCCGGGGACAGCTGGACCAGATTGACGTTATCGAACGCGACGGTTCTATTGTGAATTTGGGCGAAAAGATAAGAAAGAAGTAACAAAAACACCAAACCAAATGAAAGGGCAGGGTAAAAGGAAATGGAAGAAAAAAAAGTTATCAGAAAACAGGTATTTGCCAAGAGAAAAGAGACCAGCGATGAGCAGATTGCACAGTGGAGCCAAATGATCGCAGATCAAGTGATTCAGCTGGAAGAATTTCAGAAATCCACGTATATATATGCATACGTGGATTACAACAGAGAAGTCTGTACCCGTCCGGTGATCGAGGCTGCATGGGCGGCAGGCAAGAAAGTGGCAGTGCCGAAGGTACACGGAAAGGACCTGGTTTTCTATGAGTTCACCACTTACGATCAGCTGGAGCCCGGATACTTTGAGATTCCAGAACCGGTAAGCGGTGAAGTAGTCCACTGGGAGGAAGCACTCCTGATTATGCCCGGAGTGGCTTTTGACCCTATGAAGCACCGTGTGGGATACGGCGGAGGATTCTATGACAGATATCTGGAAGCACATACAAATCATCTGACTGCTGCGCTTGCTTTTGACTTCCAGATCATCGACGCTGCGCCTTACGAGCCCACGGATATCCAGCCGAATAGAGTTGTCACACAGAGCAAAGTCTATTAAAATAGTCGATCAATCATATTAATCATACAGGAGGACCTACATATGCTGCAGATCATGGGAGAGCGGGCGAAAACGGCAGAACCTGTCATGCGTACCCTTTCCACAGAAAAAAAGAACCAGGCACTGCGCCAGGCCGCAGAGGATCTGGTGAAAAAGCAAGAGGATATTCTGGCGGCAAATGAAATAGATGTGAAGGCCGGAAAAGAAGCCGGCATGTCAGAAGGACTGCTGGACCGTCTGGCTCTGAATCCGGACAGGATCGAAGCTATGGCCGAAGGGCTGCGCCAGCTGGCAGGACTGGAGGACCCCATTGGGGAGGTCATGGGCATGAAAAAAAGGCCAAACGGCCTGATGATTGGGCAGAAGCGGGTTCCCCTGGGCGTGGTGGGTATCATTTATGAAGCGCGTCCAAATGTAACGGCAGATGCCTTCGGGCTGTGCTTTAAAACAGGAAATGTGGTGATTTTAAAAGGCGGAAGCGATGCCCTCCACTCCAATCAGTCTATTGTGCGCTGTATTCGGTCTAGTCTGTCAAAATGTCAGATCACTCCGGATGCCATACAGTTTATCGAAGATACTTCCAGGGAGGTCACCGGGAAATTTATGAAAATGAATCAGTATGTGGACGTGCTGATTCCCCGGGGCGGCGCCGGATTGATTCAGACCGTTGTCAATAACAGTACCATACCTGTCATCGAGACAGGCACCGGAAACTGCCACATCTATATAGATGAGAGTGCAGATTTGGAAATGGCGGCGGCAATTACCATCAATGCCAAGACCCAGCGGGTGGGTGTGTGCAATGCTTGCGAATCTCTGTTGGTTCATACAAAAGTGAAACATGATTTCCTGCCAGTACTTGCAGAAGCTCTCAGGGAAAAACAGGTACTCATCCACGGCGATGAGCAGGTGAACGCACTGGTGCCTGATTCTGTCAAGGCAGAGGAAGAAGATTGGGGCAGAGAATATCTGGGCTATGAAATTTCCATCAAGGTAGTTGATTCTCTGGATGAGGCGATTACACACATCAACCGATATAACACCGGTCATTCAGAAGCCATCATCACCAGCAATTACGACCATGCCCAGCGTTTTCTGGATGAGGTGGATGCCGCGGCAGTATATGTAAACGCCTCCACCCGGTTCACTGATGGATTTGAGTTTGGATATGGGGCAGAAATCGGAATCAGTACCCAGAAGCTTCATGCCCGGGGTCCCATGGGCCTGCTGGCACTGACAACCACAAAATATATCATTTACGGAAACGGCCAGATTCGTCCATAAATAGTAAAATCAGAGCGCGCAGGGCATCCCCTCCAGCGGAGAAGTCCGCCCTCCTTCAAAAAAACATTCATAACATATACCTGCCAGGCATATATATAATGATTAGAGCGTCAAAAAAAGTTCATTTATTATATTATGATGGGCTGTTGAAGGAGGAGGACTGCGCACATGGAAAGAAATGATACGTATGAAGAAATGTACGCAAGGCTGCATAAACTGGCCAGGCAGTATCCACAGTTTATCCATCTGGAAAGCATCGGCATCAGCCACGATAACAGAGAAATTCTGGCACTGACCATGGGAAACCCAAGGAAAGTGTTATTTTGTACAGCGGGAATACACGGGAGAGAGACGATCAATCCTGTGATTCTCATTCAGATTATGGAAGAGTATGCCCACGCGTACCAGATTGACCTTCCCGTGCCGGGGCATCCCTATTCCATCCGTGAGCTTTTGTGGGAATATGGGATTTGTTTTGTGCCTTTGGTAAATCCGGACGGATATGAGATCGCATCCAGGGGATTTGGACAGATACAAAACCTGCGGCTGCGCCAGAATCTGCGGATTCAGAATATCCCCTCCCGGGAATGGAAAGGCAATGCCAGGGGCGTGGACATTAACCGGAATTTTCCCTGCCGTTCTTATCACCCCCGCAATCCGGGAGATTCTCCTGCCAGTGAAAACGAGACAGCGGCGCTCATACATTTGTTTCAGATTTATGACAGCGTGGGCTATGTGGACTTTCATTCCAGAGGGAAGATTATTTATTATTACCGCCATGCTATGTCTGGAACTTATAACAGTTACAGCCAGCGGCTGGCCAAATACCTGCAGGATCTGTCCCATTATGAAATTGCAAAGATGGAGGATGAGTTTCTCACCTTATACAGCGGTGGAAATTCTGTAAACTATTATTCTGAAGTACTGAAAAAGCCGGCATTGACAGTGGAGACTGTAGAAGAATCTGCATCTTTTCCGCTGCAGGCCAAATACTATCAAGAAACTTATAAAGAGATTCAATACATTCCACTGGGAATTCTTGCCCAGATTATTGCCGACGCAGAGGAAACACTATGAAAGAAACAGAGAATTTTGACCAAACTATATATATCAGAAAAGTCCGGGAAAAGATACAGGAAGCACAGCAGCAGCTGGGGAGAAAACTGACTTTTTGTGTCCAGACTTTTGGCTGTCAGATGAATGCCAGAGATTCTGAAAAACTTACCGGTATTCTGATGGCAATGGGGTATGTGCCCAGTGTGTCCGAGACTGCCGATTTTGTGATCTACAATACCTGTACTGTGAGAGAAAACGCCAACAGAAAAGTCTATGGGCGGCTGGGAAAGCTGAAACATTTAAAGGAGCAAAATCCTCATATGCGGATTGCCCTGTGCGGGTGTATGATGCAGGAGTCCCATGTGGTGGAGAAAATAAAGGACAGTTATCGATTTGTCGATTTGATATTTGGAACCCACAATATTTACCGATTTGCCCAATTGGTATATCAGGCCATGGAATCTCATTCCATGGTCGTTGAAATTTGGGACAAAACCCATGAGATTGTGGAAAATCTGCCTGCACAGAGGAAATACTTTTTTAAATCCGGTGTGAACATTATGTTTGGCTGCAACAATTTCTGCAGTTATTGTATCGTTCCCTATGTGCGGGGACGTGAGAGGAGCAGGCAGCCTCAGGCAATCCTGGATGAGATTCAGAAACTGGTGGATGACGGGGTGGTGGAGGTGATGCTGCTGGGGCAGAATGTGAATTCCTATGGAAAAACCCTGGAGCACCCCGTCTCTTTTTCTGCGCTTTTGTCACAGATTGCAGAGATTCCCGGACTGGAGAGAATTCGTTTTATGACTTCTCATCCGAAAGACCTGTCTGACCAGTTGATTGAAACCATGGCTTCTTCTGAGAAAATCTGCCGCCACCTGCACCTTCCTGTCCAGTCTGGCAGCAGCCGCATTCTTGAAAAAATGAATCGGAAATATACAAAAGAAAGTTACCTGGAGCTGGTGAGCCGCATCAGACAGGCAATGCCGGATTTGGCGCTGACTACTGATATTATTGTGGGATTCCCGGGGGAGACGGAAGAAGACTTTCAAGATACCCTGGATATTGTGAGACAGGTCCGCTATTCCAGTGCGTTTACTTTTCAGTATTCCAAACGCAGCGGGACTCCGGCAGCCGTGATGGAGGATCAGGTTCCGGAAGAAGTGATGCAGGATAGATTTGACCGGCTGCTGGAGACAGTGCAGGCGATTGCAAAAGAAGAATGTGCGTCCCTGGAGAAAACAACAGGAAAAGTGCTGGTGGAGCAGGTGAATCATCAGAATTCCCGCCTGCTCACTGGAAGGCTGGGTAACAATTTGCTGGTACATTTTCCTGGAGACCAGTCACTGATTGGAAAAATCACAGACGTGTATCTATCAGAATGTAAAGGCTTTTATTATATGGGAGAAATGATCTGATGGCTTTATCACCAATGATGCAGCAATATGTAAAAACAAAAGAGGCTTATAAAGATTGTATATTATTTTACCGGCTGGGAGATTTCTATGAAATGTTCTTTGACGATGCCCTCAAAGCCAGCAAAGAACTGGAACTAACCTTAACCGGAAAAGACTGCGGCCTGGAAGAACGGGCGCCCATGTGTGGAGTTCCCTTCCATGCGGCAGATACTTATATCCAGATGCTTGTGGAAAAGGGAAATAAAGTGGCCATCTGTGAGCAGCTGGAGGATGCAAAGGCCAGCAAAGGTCTGGTGAAACGGGACGTGGTAAGGGTTGTCACCCCTGGAACCACCCAGTTTACCCAGGCACTGGACGAGACCAAAAATAATTATCTCATGTGCATCGTCTATATTCAGGGGCGGTATGGATGCGCCATCTCGGATGTGACAACAGGAGACTGTTTTCTCACAGAGGCTGATTCCAACAGCCGTCTTCTGGACGAGATCAACAAATTTGTCCCAGCAGAGATTATCTGCAATGAGTCTTTGCTGGTCAGCGGGCTGGACCTGGAAGAAATCAAGCAGCGCCTGGGTATCTGCCTGTACACTCTGGATTCCTGGTATTTTGACGATGAACTGTGCCGGCGCACATTGATGGAGCATTTCCATGTGAAAAATCTGTCCGGCCTGGGAATCGAGGATTACGACACCGGAACTGTGGCGGCGGGTGCCATGTTTACATATTTAAAGGAAAAGCAAAAAAATTCTTTGATGCATATGGTGAAGATCATCCCCTATGCCACAGAAACTTTCATGCTGCTGGACAGCTCCACCAGACGCAATCTGGAGCTGGTGGAAACTCTGCGTGAAAAGAATAAAACGGGCTCCCTGCTGTGGGTGCTGGATAAAACCTGTACTGCCATGGGTGCCCGGACACTGCGCAGTTATGTAGAGCAGCCGCTGATTGATGAAAGGCTGATTAATGAAAGGCTGGATACCGTAGGCGCGCTCCTGGACGCGCCTATGATCCGTGATGAAATCCGGGAGTACCTAAACCCCATTTACGACTTGGAGCGTCTAATCAGCCGTATCAGTTACCAGTCTGCCACCCCCAGGGATTTAATCGCATTCCGCACCTCTCTGGAGCGGATTCCCCCTGTCCGAAACCTGCTGGAGAATTTTGAACAGCCTGTTTTAAAACAGATTTATAAGGATATGGACGGGCTGGAAGACCTGTGTGATTTGGTGGCCTGCGCTATTTTGGACGACCCGCCCCTGGCTGTGAAAGAGGGGGGGATTATCCGGGACGGTTATAACGAACAGGTGGATCAGTACCGGAAGTCCAAGTCCGAAGGGACAAAGTGGCTGGCCCAGCTGGAAGCCTCTGAGCGGGAACGCACCGGAATCAGAAATTTGAAAATCAAGTATAACCGGGTGTTCGGGTATTATCTGGAAGTGACCAATTCTTTCAAAGATTTGGTCCCGGAAGACTATACCCGCAAACAGACCCTGGCCAATGCGGAGCGCTATTTTACGCCCAAACTGAAGGAACTGGAAGATATGATTCTGGGGGCAGAGGACAAGCTGTATATTTTGGAATACGAATTGTTCACCCAGGTGAGAAGCCGGATTGCCGGGGAAGTAAAGCGTATCCAGCAGACGGCAAAAGCACTGGCAGCCCTGGATGTGTTCACCTCATTTGCACTTGTGGCAGAGCGGAATCAGTATGTGCGGCCCCGCATGAACCACAGCGGGAAAATCCAGATTAAGTGCGGTCGTCATCCAGTAGTGGAAAATATGATCCCTGGTGGTATGTTCATCGATAATGACACATATCTGGATAACAAGAAGAACCGGGTATCCATCATCACCGGACCTAACATGGCCGGAAAATCCACCTATATGAGACAGACAGCCCTGATTGTACTCATGGCACAAATCGGCAGTTTTGTCCCTGCCCAGCAGGCGGACATTGGAGTGGTAGACCGGATTTTCACCCGGGTGGGCGCATCCGACGACCTGGCCAGCGGACAGAGCACCTTTATGGTGGAAATGAGCGAAGTGGCAAACATCCTCCGAAATGCCACATCCAAAAGCCTGTTGATCCTGGACGAAATCGGCCGGGGAACCAGCACTTTTGACGGTTTGAGCATCGCCTGGGCCGTGATCGAACACATCAGTAATCCCCGGCTTTTAGGGGCCAAGACACTGTTTGCCACCCATTACCATGAACTGACAGAGCTGGAGGGAAAACTGCCTGGGGTGAATAATTACTGTATTGCCGTGAAAGAGCAGGGGGATGACATTGTATTTCTGCGGAAGATTGTCACAGGCGGAGCTGACAAAAGCTATGGAATCCAGGTGGCAAAACTGGCAGGCATTCCGGAATCAGTGATCAAAAGGGCAAAAGAACTGGTGGAGGAATTGAGCGATGCGGATATTACTGCGGCCATCAAAGACCTGACTGAGCCCAGGAAAAAGACTTCTGTAAAATTTGACCAGATTGATATGCATCAGATGTCTCTGCTGGACGCCGTAAAAGATGACGACATTATCCGTCAGCTGAGAGAACTGGATATCTCTAACCTGACCCCCATGGCAGCGTTGAATCTGCTGTACAAATTCCAGAATGAGATTAAGAACAGGTGGAACGCAGATGAATAAAATTGCGGTGCTGGACCGGGATACGATTGATAAAATAGCGGCCGGGGAAGTGGTAGAGCGGCCGTCTTCCGTGGTAAAGGAACTGGTGGAAAATGCCATCGACGCAGGGGCGTCTGCAGTCACGGTGGAAATCAAAGAAGGGGGAATCTCTTTCCTGCGCATTACTGATAACGGGGGCGGTCTGGAGAAGGAAGAAATTCCCCTGGCTTTTCTGCGTCATGCCACCAGTAAGATACAAAAGGCCGAAGACCTGGAGCAGATTGCTTCTCTGGGGTTCAGAGGGGAAGCTCTGTCCTCCATAGCGGCAGTATCCCAGGTGGAAATGATTACAAAAACCCCCTTTGCCATGACTGGAAACCGTTATGTGATTGAGGGCGGAGTGGAAAAATCTCTGGAAGAAATAGGTGCTCCGGACGGCACCACCATTTTGGTCCGCAATTTGTTTTACAATGTGCCAGCCAGAAAAAAATTTCTGAAAACTGCCGCCACAGAAGGGGGATACATCAGCAGTCTGATGGAACAGATGGCTTTGTCACATCCGGATATTTCCGTAAAATATATGGTAAATGGGCAGTTAAAACTGCACACAACGGGAAATAATCAAATGAAAGATGTGATTTACCAAATTTATGGCAGAGACGTGGTAAAACAGCTGCTGCCTGTTACCTGGGAAAATGATTTTTTAAAAATCACCGGTTATCTGGGCACACCAGCGGTATCACGGGGAAACCGTGGTTTCGAAAACTATTTTATCAACGGCCGGTATGTGAAAGATTCCATTGTGACACGAGCTCTGGAAGACGGGTATCACGGGTATACCATGAAACACAAATACCCCTTTGCTGTGTTGAATCTTCAGATGACCGGCAATGATCTGGATGTAAATGTCCATCCCTCCAAGATGCAGGTGCGGTTTTCAAGGGGGGAGGAAGTCTATCAGGCAATCTCAGCTGCTGTGAAAGAGACTCTTGCGGCTCCGGAGCTGATCCCGGAAATCTCTTTGGAAAAAAAGAGGGAAAAACCCGCTCTCCCCAAGCCAAAAGCACAGACTCCAGAACCTTTTGAAGTACGGCGCGCAGCAGAAGTCCAGGAACCCCAAAGACCGAAAAGGCCCGTAGATTACAGACAGATTGTACAGCCGCAGGTCCAGAGTCCCCCGATTGTCCGGGAGCAGACCGTTTTTCCCAAAGAGGAGAGTGCCCCTAAAAAGAGTGAACAGATGGAGCTGTTCACCCCAGGGCTTTTAACAAAGGAGGCCAGAAGCCGCCATGTGCTGATCGGCCAGGTGTTTGAAACCTACTGGCTGGTGGAATATGAAGAAAAGTTTTTTATAATCGACCAGCACGCAGCCCATGAAAAAGTTCTCTATGAAAGGCTTCAACAGGATTTCCGGGAAAAGAAAATATCTTCTCAGTATCTGAGCCCCCCGCTGATCCTCTCTGTGGATATCAGAGAAGAACTGCTGCTTTTGGAGTATATGCGGATGTTCCAGAAGCTGGGATTCGAGATCGAACCTTTCGGAACCCGGGAATACAGCATCCACGCCGTACCCGCTAATCTGTACGGCCTGCAGGGGGAGACATTATTCAAAGAACTTCTGGACAGCCTGGAAAAGGAAAAGACAGGGCAGGAACTGGAACTCTTTGCGGAGCGTCTGGCCTCCATGGCCTGTAAAGCCGCAGTAAAGGGAAATCAATCTTTGTCCCGCCAGGAGGCTGATCAGATAATTGATGAACTGCTGGCTCTTAATAATCCCTATCATTGTCCCCACGGCAGGCCCACCATTGTCTCCATGAGCAGGACTGAACTGGAAAAAAAATTCAAAAGGATTGTGTGAATCAAAATGCAGGAACTTAAAAAACCTCTGGTAGTACTGGCCGGCCCTACAGCTGTGGGAAAGACCCGCCTGTCTATTCGTCTGGCCAAGGCTTTGGACGGAGAAATCATCAGCGCAGATTCTATGCAGGTGTACCGCCATTTGAACATCGGTTCTGCCAAAATCACCCGGGAGGAGATGGAGAACATTCCCCATCATCTCATTGATGCTCTGGATCCGGAAGACGAATTTCATGTGGTCCGGTTTCAGCAGATGGCAAAAGAGGCATTGTCCGGGATCTATGCCCGTGGGAGAATCCCCATTCTAACAGGGGGAACCGGCTTTTATATTCAATCTGTTGTCCGGGACATTGCCTTTGGAGAGGAGAACACCGGACCGAACCGTTATCGGGAGGAATTGGAGCGTTTGTCCCAGGAGAAAGACGCCCTCTGGCTGCACCGGCAGCTGCAGGCTGTAGACCCGGAGGCAGCCCGCCAGATTCATCCCAACAACCGGAAACGGATTTTGCGGGCTTTGGAGTTCTACCACGATAACAAAACCCCCATATCCACTCATAACCGGGAACAGCAGGAGAAGATTTCCCCTTACATTTGTGCCTATTTTGTACTCACAGATGACCGGGCCAGATTATACCGGCGGATTGAGGAGCGGGTAGATCAGATGATGGCAGATGGACTGCTGGAAGAAGTAAAGGGGTTAAAGGCCCGGGGATGTACCAGGGACATGGTGTCCATGCAGGGCCTTGGCTACCGGGAACTGCTGGCCTTTCTGGACGGGGAATACTCTCTGGAAGAAGCAACAGCAAAAATCAAGCAGAATACCAGGCACTTTGCCAAAAGGCAGCTGACCTGGTTCAAACGGGAAAAAGAAAAAATCTGGGTTTCCTGGGAAGACTTTGACTATCAGGAAGAACCAATGGCAGAGTATATGATAAACATCTGCAGGGAAAGGGGCATTTGTCTATGAGCGAATCAGCCATCAAAGAATTGTATCAGAAAATCGGCATCCGGCCGCAGGTATATGATTACGGAAAACAAATCGAAGACCAGTTAAAAGAGCGCTTTCAGAAACTGGAGGAAACCGCAGAATATAATCAGCTGAAAGTCCTGCACGCCATGCAGAAAAACCGGGTGAGCGAGGCCTGCTTTTATCCGTCCACTGGTTACGGGTACAACGATGTGGGACGGGAAACTCTGGAACAGGTGTACGCAGATATCTTTCACACAGAAGCCGCTCTTGTGAGGCCCCAGATCACCTGTGGCACTCACGCTCTGGCTGTGGCACTGTTTGGGAATCTCCGTCCGGGAGATGAACTGTTGTCCCCGGTGGGCAGGCCTTACGATACCTTAGAAGAAGTCATCGGCATCCGCAGCCAGAAAGGTTCCCTTGCCGAATACGGCGTCACCTACCGCCAGGCAGACCTAAAAGAAGACGGAACTTTTGATTATCCAGCCATTGAGCAGGCGCTGACTCCTAAGACCCGGCTGGTGACCATCCAGCGTTCCAAGGGCTACCAGACCCGCCCATCATTTTCTGTGGCCCAGATCGGAGAACTGATTGCTTTTATAAAGAAAAGAAGACCAGATGTGATTTGTATGGTGGACAACTGTTACGGTGAATTTGTGGATATTTTGGAGCCCTCCGACGCAGGGGCAGACCTGATGGCAGGTTCTTTAATCAAAAACCCCGGCGGCGGGCTGGCCCCCATCGGCGGCTACATTGTGGGTAAAAAGGAACTGGTGGAGCAGGCAGCCTGCCGGATGACCTGTCCCGGTCTGGGAAAAGAAGTGGGCGCCAGCTTAGAGGTGAAGCAGTCCTTTTATCAGGGCCTGTTCCTGGCCCCCACAGTGGTGAAAGGCGCTTTGAAAGGTGCTATCTATGCTGCAGCCCTATATGAATCTCTGGGATATCCCGTTCTCCCCGGCAGTCAGGAGCCAAGGCAGGATATTATCCAGGCAGTCACCCTGGGCACACCGGAAAAGGTGATAGCTTTCTGCCAGGGAATTCAGGCGGCGGCTCCTGTGGACAGTTATGTGGTTCCGGAACCCTGGGATATGCCCGGGTACGACAGCCCGGTGATTATGGCGGCAGGAGCCTTCGTGTCCGGCTCCTCCATCGAACTGAGCGCAGACGCCCCCATCCGGCCCCCTTATGCGGTGTACTTTCAGGGCGGGCTCACCTGGGAACACGCCAAGGCAGGGATCTTGATGTCTCTGGAGAAATTAACAGAAGCAGGATTGGTGCAATTATGAAAACCATTGCAGTCATCGGCGGCGGGGCCGCGGGACTGATGGCCGCCGTTACAGCGGCAAAGGCCGGTGCAAAGGTCATGGTTCTGGAACACCAGCCCTCCTGCGGCAAAAAACTGCTGGCCACTGGAAACGGACGGTGCAATCTGACCAATACCCAGATGAGGCCAGACGCCTACCGAAGCCAGATCCCTCAGACAGTGAAGAAAGTTCTACACCGTTTTTCGGTAGAAGATACCCTGTGTTTTTTTTCAGACATGGGACTGTATATCAGGGAGCAGAATGGCTGGGTATACCCCTATAGCCGGCAGGCGAAGACCGTGCTGTATCTGCTGTTATCAGAGGCTGAGAGGCTGGGCGCAGAGATAAAAACCCAGGTAGAAATTGCAGACATCTGTCCGGAGCGGGCTGGCTGGAAGCTGAACACAAACAGAGGAACTTTTCATACAGACGCGGTAATCCTGGCGGCAGGCTCCAAAGCGTCCAATCTCCCCGGGGCAGACGGCAGCGGCTATGATCTGGCTGAGAGCCTTGGACATAAAATTCTCCCAGTACTCCCTGCCCTGGTTCCCCTGGTGGGAGAAGGAAAATATTTTTCCCAGTGGGCCGGACTGCGCATGGATGGGGCGGCGTCACTGCGCGTCAACGGGAAATATGTCTTCCGGGAAGCAGGGGAAATCCAGCTGACCGATTATGGTGTATCCGGGATTCCCGTATTCCAGCTGAGCCGTTATGCGGTGGAGAGTGTCCATCAGAAAAAAGACACGGAACTTTATGTGGATTTTTTTCCGGATATGGACACCAAGTGCCTGGAACATCTGCTGAGAGCCCAGAAGAAGAAACTCCCGTTTCATACATGGACGGAAATACTCAGGGGGATTTTCCCGGAGAAATTCTGCTCCCTGCCGGTGAATCTGGCGGGCAGAGGCCGGGACAGTGAGATGCCAAGGCGGATTGCCCGGCAGATCAAACACTGGCGGATTCCCATACGGGGCTGGAAAGATTATACGTATGCCCAGGTGTGTATGGGCGGTGTGGACTTACGGCAGGTGGACCCGTATACCCTGGAGTCCAGGCTGCATAAGTCCTTTTATTTCGCCGGAGAAATCCTGGATGTGGACGGGGCATGCGGCGGCTACAACCTGCAGTGGGCCTGGTCTTCCGGGGCAGCGGCGGCTATGGCCTGTACTTCCCATGAAGAAAGGAAATTGTAATGATACGGATTTCACAGCTGAAACTTCCCATCAGCCACAGCAGGGAAGACCTGGAACGTAAAATCCAGAAAAGTCTTCCTGTGAAAAAGGCGTTTACTTACGAAATCGTCCGTCAATCTCTGGACGCAAGAAAAAAATCAGAAAAAAAATTTGTCTATACCATTGACGTGGCCTACAACAGCAGAAAATCAGAACAGGAATCCATCCGTAGGATTAACCATAAAAATATTATGTCAACTCAAAGACCGGAATACCACTTTCCAGCCTCGGGAAATCAGCCCCTGAAATTTCCCCCGGTGGTAGTGGGAAGCGGCCCTGCAGGGCTTTTCTGCGCTTTGGCATTGGCAAAAAATGGATACTGCCCCCTGGTAATTGAGAGAGGAGCACCTGTCAGCAGCAGAAAAGAAGATGTGGAAAAATTCTGGAAGACTGGCATCCTGAATCCCCGGTCCAATGTACAGTTCGGGGAAGGCGGAGCAGGGACTTTTTCTGACGGAAAATTAAATACTCTGGTAAAAGATCCCAGCGGACGCATCCGTGCCGTTCTTCAGATGTTTGTGGAGGCAGGAGCCCCTTCAGAGATTCTGTACCAGCAGAAACCCCACTTGGGAACGGATGTGCTCATGGGAATTGTGGAATCCATCCGCAGGCAGATTGAAGCATCGGGCGGAAGATTTCTCTTTCACACCCAGGTGATAGATTTTCTCTGTGAAGATAACAGAATCAGCGGGCTTTTGCTGGAAAATGGAGAAAAAATCCCTGCCCAGGCAGTGGTATGTGCCATCGGCCACAGTGCCAGAGACACGTTTGAGACACTGTACAGGCGGGGATTTTCCATGGAGGCTAAGGCTTTCGCCGTGGGAGTGCGCATCGAGCATCCCCAGGAAATGATCAATCAGGCCCTTTACGGCGAAAAAGACAACCCTCTGCTGGGCGCGGCCAGCTATAAACTCACCCACAGAACCAGCCTCGGCAGAGGAATCTATACGTTCTGTATGTGCCCCGGCGGATACGTAGTCAATGCTTCCTCAGAAGAAAAAGCCCTTGCCATAAATGGCATGAGCTATCACGCCAGAGACGGGAAGAACGCCAACAGCGCATTAATCGTCACCGTCTCCCCGTCTGATTATCCAGACGATACTCCCCTGGGCGGAGTGGCTTATCAGAGACAGCTGGAACAAAAGGCATGGGAGCTGGCGCAGGGAAAAATCCCGGTGCAGCTGTGGCAGGATTTTCAACAGGGAAAAGCAAGCATCCAGCTGGGACAGGTGGCTCCTTCCATCAAAGGTGCCTATCAGCTGAGCAGTCTGCACAGTATCCTGCCGGATGCCATCAGCGCTGCCATCCGGGAAGGCATACCGGCGTTTGACAAGAAGATCCCCGGATTTGCCCGCCCGGACTGTCTGCTCAGTGGAATCGAAAGCCGTTCTTCCTCTCCGGTACGCATTCTGCGGGGGCCTGATATGCAGAGCAATATCCAGGGATTTTATCCCTGCGGGGAGGGGGCCGGTTATGCAGGCGGCATTACTTCCGCAGCTGTGGACGGACTGAAAACAGCGGAAGCAATTGCTAAAAATTATATGAAAATCCAGTGATTTGGTATACATTTCAAAAAATCTGTGTTAAGATATAATACACTTGAAAATCCCACAGCTTTCGAAGAGAGTGGGAGGGTTTATGAGAGAAAAAAATACCATCAAAGATATTCCCCCACAGGACAGGCCCTATGAGAAATGTCTGGAATTTGGGGCAGAGCATCTCACAGACGCGGAACTGCTGGCCGTCATATTAAGAACCGGCCGCCGGGGAAGCAGTTCTCTGGAGCTTTCTTATGAAGTGCTGAATCTGCCCCATACAAAAAGCCAGGGACTGGCCGGGCTGTATCATCTCTCCGCACAGGAACTGATGAAGATACCGGGAGTGGGGAAAGTAAAAGCCATTCAGCTGAAATGCATTGGCGAACTGTCCAGAAGAATGTCCCGGCAGAGGGCAAAAGGCAGGCTGTCATTCAACATGCCCGTCACAATCGCGGACTATTATATGGAAGAACTGCGTCACGAAGAGCAGGAAGTCCTTTTGTGTATGATGCTGGATACGAAAAACCATCTGCTGGGGGAAAAACGGCTGTTTCTGGGGACTGTGAATGCCTCGCTGGTATCTCCCAGGGAATTGTTTCTGGAAGCCCTGCGCTTTCAGGCGGTGAATATTATACTTGTGCACAACCATCCCAGCGGGGACCCTGCGCCCAGCAAGGCAGATGTGGAGATCACAGAGCGGGTGAGACTGGGCGGGGAGCTTTTGGGAATTCATCTTCTGGACCATATTATTATCGGTGAGCACACGTATGTAAGTTTTAGGGAAAAGGAAAGACTGTAATGCTATTTCGAAAAATATACGGAGTGGATCTGGGTGCCAACACGATCAAAGTTTATTCCTATCAGAAAAATAAAGTTTACGCGGAAAAAAATATGGTTGCTGTGAAGGATAAGAAGCGTGTCCTGGCTGTGGGTGACGAGGCCTATGAGATGTTTGAAAAAGCACCGGACAATATTGTTGTGGAATCCCCCATGGCAAATGGCATGATCGCGGATATTGTCAAAGCAGAAGTCTCCCTGTACAGCCTGGTAAAAAAGATCAATTCCTGGCAGGGTTTCGGCTCCACCATGTATTTCGCAGTTCCCACAGATTTGACGCAGATTGAAAAGAGGGCTTATAATTCCATGGCAAACGGGGGATGGCTGCAGAACAACAAAGTACGGATTGTGGAAAAACCCATTGCCGATGCCATCGCCATGGATATATCCATTAAAAAGACAAAAGGCAGCATGATTGTCAATATAGGCGCACAGAGTACTGAAATATCTGTCATTGCCGATGGAAAGGTAATTATCAGCAAAATCCTCCAGCTGGGCGGGAGGCAGATTGACCTGGAAATCTGTAAGGAGATCAGCCGGGTGAACCGTCTGTTAATCGGAAGCCGCACAGCCAGCAGACTGAAAATTTCTATCGGCGGGCTTTACAACCAGCAGGAAAAGCCGCGCAAAATAAACGGGATTTACACAATTTCAGGACTTTCCAGGGGGGAAGCGGTGTCCTCCAGGACAGTCAACAATGCCATTGAGCGCCCCATCGCTGTCATAGGAAATGAGATCAAAACATTTCTGGAGCGTACACCTCCTCAGATTGCCTACAGTATCCTGAAGGAAGGAATTTACCTGGCAGGGGGCAGTACACGATTGAAAAATATCGATAAATTCCTGGCAGATCTCACAGGGTATGGGGTATGTCTTTCCGAGATGCATGATGCCTGCACCATCCGGGGCGTGGAGAAAATTATCAAAGATAAATATCTGCAGGAATGGGCGGTGCCTGTCAGGCAGAAAAAAATGTAATACAGCCGCATGGGAGTAAGAGATGAAGAAAAAAGGGAATTTTCGTCTGAAAAGTAAACATTTGATCTTGCTGATGACCATTGTGTGTGTCAGTATGGTAACAGCCGCTTTCTCCACGGGGATTACTGGAGATTCGGCGCGGGAGACGGCAGGATATATTATTATTCCATTTGAAAAGGGAATTAATAAAATCGGAAACTGGCTGTTGTCCGTACAGGACAATTTTCAGAGTGTAAAGAAACTGGCCCGGGAAAATAAAAAGTTAAAGGCCCAGATCGATGAGCTGACACTGCAGAACAATGAACTGGTGCAGAATCAGACAGATTTTACTCATCTGCGGGAACTGTATGACCTGGATCAAGAATATGCCCAGTATAATAAAATACTGGCAGAGGTGATTGCCAAGGAGCCGGGAAACTGGTACCATAGCTTTACCATTAATAAGGGGACCAATGATGGAATCAGCGTGGATTCCAACGTTTTAGCAGGAGCGGGTCTGGTGGGTATTGTGACAGAGGCAGGCCCTGACTGGGCGGCAGTCCGCTCTATCGTAGATGATGATTCCAATGTGAGCGCCCAGGTTTCGGAGACGGAAGACACCTGTATGGTCACCGGTGACCTGGAATTGATTGATTCCGGTAAAATAGAATTTTCCCAGCTGCAGAGTCCTGAGGGGAAAGTGAGTATCGGCGACCGGGTGGTGACCTCCCATATCAGCGATAAATATGTGAAAGGACTCTTAATCGGCTACATCAGCGAGATCAGCCAGGACAGCAACAATCTCACTTACGGGGGATATTTGCTGCCCGCTGCCGATTTCAGACATCTGCAGAAAGTACTGGTGATCACTGACCTGAAGGAAAAGGCCGAAAAGGAGAAGAAAAATGCGCAATAAACTGATCACACTTGCCATAATAGTCGTTTCCTTTCTTCTTCAATGCACACTTATGAAAGGAATTGCCATAGGGTCCATTTCTCCTAATCTTCTGGTGGTTCTGTGTGTCAGCATTGGACTGATGCGGGGAAAAACCAGCGGCCTGTTCACCGGTTTTCTGACAGGGCTTTTCATCGACTTGTTTTACGGCTATTATCCGGGAATACACGCCGGCATCTATATGTATGTGGGGTTTTTAAGCGGATTTTTTTATCAGGTTTATTACGATGATGACGTGAAGGTTCCCATGCTTTTGGCAGCAGGCGGAGATTTTTTCTACAATTTTATGGTTTTTGTCTTTTTGTTTTTACTGCAGGGAAATACAAATTTTCTCTATTATCTGCGCCGTGTGATTCTGCCGGAAATGATTTATACTCTTGTATTGACAGCCCTGGTCTACCGTTTATACTATAAGATTATCCACCGCTTTATGCGTGTAAATTTCAAGGAAAGTGATTCTTTATGGTTAACAAAATAAAAAGATTTTTCAGAAACAAACGGATACGGATTCCCAGAACCACTATATTGGCTCTGGTATTTATCTTGATGTCCGTTGTTCTGGTACGCCGGATCTTTGAACTGCAGATTATACAGGGGGAGGAATTTACTTCAGATTTTACCTCCCGTACTACGAAAACCCGGACCATCAAAAGTACCCGTGGAAGTATTTTTGACCGCAACGGAAAACTGCTGGCTTCCAGTAAACTCTGCTATTCGCTCACCATTGAAGATAACGGCACCTATGATTCCGACCGGGAGAAAAACCTGACTTTGAACAGCACTGCCTATAAAATCTGTAAAATTCTGGAACAGTACGGAGATAAGGTAGACAGAAATTTTCATATTGTTATGAACAACCAGGGGGAATACCGTTTCGACCTGAATGAAGGGGTGAATCTGGACCGTTTCCGGGCGGACATCTATGGCCGTGCCCTGATTGAAGATCTGGAAGACAATGAGAAAAACGCATCGCCCCAAGAAATGATGGAATATCTGGTGGGTGCAGAGCGGTTCGCCATTGTCCCTTCCGGGGAAGATGCCTATACAAAAGAAGAACTGCAGCAGTATGGGCTTCCGGAACAATTTACCGCTGATGAGATTATGAATATTACCATCATACGATATCTGCTGTCCACTAACAGTTTCCAGAAATATATGCCGGCCACCATTGCCACTGACTTAAGCCAGGAATCTGTGGCCGTCATTCAGGAAAACCGGGATAATCTGCAGGGGGTGGATATCGTTGAAGATTCCAAACGCCAGTATGAAGATGCCATTTATTTTGCCAACATTATCGGATATACCGGACAGGCATCTACCGAGGAGCTGGAGGAACTGCAGAAAGAAAATGCAAAAAAATACGATACCACATCAGTTATTGGAAAATCCGGCATTGAGCAGTATATGGAGACAGACCTTCAGGGGACTAATGGAAAAGAGACGGTGTATGTGGACAACCTGGGAAAAGTTCTGAAGATTGACGAGGATTCCCACCTGGACCCCATTGCCGGCCATGATGTGTATCTCACCATTGACAGTGATCTTCAAATCGCCTGCTATAAAATACTGGAACAGCAGATTGCCGGTGTGCTGCTCAGCCATATATCACCGGAAAAAACATTTGATAAAACCAAGATTACGGATACCGTGCAGATTGCGGTTCCCATCTATGATGTGTACAATGCGCTGGTGCAGAATAATGTGATTGATATTGATCATTTTTCAGCAGCGGACGCCAGTGAGACAGAAAAACAATTATATGTCTCGTTTCAACAAAAACAGACGGAAGTTTTTGATAGAATAAAAGAGGAGCTTACAGGAGAAAACCCGCTGGCATATAAAGATCTGGATAAAGAGATGCAGGAATATCTGGACTATATTGTAGATGACCTGCTCACACTCCAGCTGGAGGTATTGGATCAGGATGCCATTGACACCACAGACCCCACCTATCAGGCGTGGGCCAAGGAAGAGACCATCAGTCTGCAGGAATATTTAACATACGCGGCCAGAGAAAAATGGATTGAAATATCCAAGATCTCGCCCCAAGGTGATTATCTGGATTCCAGGGAAGTATATCTAGAGCTGGCAAATTATCTGGCAGATTATCTTATGACGGATCTGTCCTTTGGAAAGCTGTTGTATAAGTACATGCTGTTAAATGATAACATAGACCCTGGCAGTTTATGTATCACACTGTACGATCAGGGAGTACTGGATAAAGAGGACGGAATGTATGAATCCCTGGCAGGAGGGCAGACCAGCGCATATCAGTTCATGATTTCCAAGATTAACTCACTGGAAATCACACCGGGCCAGCTGGCCTTAGACCCCTGTTCCGGATCTGCAGTTGTGACAGACCCCAACAATGGCCAGGTGCTGGCCTGTGTCACTTATCCGGGGTATGATAACAACCGGCTGGCAAATATTATGGACGTTGACTATTATAACAAAATAGCAAACGATTTGTCCCAGCCATTTTTCAACAAAGCGACCCAGCAGCAGACAGCACCTGGTTCCACTTTTAAGATGGTTTCAGCCATTGCGGGTCTGGAAAGCGGTATTGTCAGTACAGGAACTATGATTGACTGCACGGGTTCTTTTGAAAAAGTGGAGCCTCATATTGACTGCTGGAATACTTACGGACACGGCCCTTTGGAGGTGGAAGGTGCACTGGAACAATCCTGCAACTACTATTTTAATGAAATTGGTTTTGAATTGGGAATGGACCAGAACCACAGATTTTCTGAAAATATCAGTCTGCAGAATATGAGCAGATATGCGTCGATTCTGAACCTGGACAAGCCTTCCGGTGTGGAAATCTCCGAGGCGGACCCCCAGGTATCCGACCAGATGGCTGTCCCCTCTTACATGGGTCAGGGAACCCATTTGTTCACCACTGTGGGCCTTGCAAGATATGTGGGAACTCTTGCCACCAGCGGCCAGGGGTATAAGCTGTCTCTGATACAGAAAATCACAGATTCTCAGAGCAGTCCCTTAAGAGAATATGAGGCGAAGCTGGAAAATACAACAGAACTTCCCCAATCCACATGGGATGCCATTCACAACGGCATGCGCAGAGTGATCCAGGTCACTTATAAAGATATGAAATTTGAGGAGTCCGGGGTAGATGTAAGCGGAAAGAGCGGGACAGCCCAGGAGAATCAATATCGGCCTGACCACGGTCTGTTCGTGGGATATGCGCCGGCAGAGAATCCTCAGATTGCTGTTGCGACCAGAATTCCCCATGGTTACTCTTCGGGTAATGCGTGTCTGGTGGCCAGCGGTATCTTTCAGTATCATTTTAATGAACAGAGACGTGAAAAAGTTATCACCGGTGTTGCATCTGATACATCCAGCAACGCCAGTAATGACTAATGCACCGGTATCTGTCTGAATGCGGGCGGAAAATAAAGATACGATAACTAAGATCATACAAAAGAGGGTAAAAAGTCCATTGTAAAATCAGGAGGTTTGTATGAACGAGGTAATTGTAGTAACATCCGGAAAAGGAGGCGTGGGAAAAACCACCACTGCAGCTAATATTGGAACCGGTCTGGCCATGCTGGGTAAGAAAGTAGTGGTTGTGGATACCGATATCGGACTGCGCAATCTGGATGTGGTTATGGGGCTGGAAAACCGGATTGTATATAACCTGGTAGATGTCATCTATGGAAACTGTCGTCTGAAACAGGCATTGATACGGGACAAACGATATAATAATCTATACCTGCTTCCCTCTGCACAGACAAAAGACAAGACAGCAGTAACTCCGGAACAAATGATCAAACTTACAGAGGAACTGAGCAGCCATTTTGAATATGTTATTCTGGATTGTCCGGCAGGAATCGAACAGGGCTTTAAAAATGCCATCGCGGGCGCATCCAGGGCTGTTGTGGTAACCACGCCGGAAGTATCAGCAATCCGGGATGCTGACCGGATTATTGGCCTTCTGGAGGCCAATGATGTAAATCAAATCGAATTGATTATCAACCGAATCCGGCCGGATATGATCCAGAAAGGTGATATGATGTCCGTGGACGATGTGATTGAGATACTTGCCATCCGGCTTCTGGGCATTGTACCCGATGACCAGCAGATTGTCATTGCCACAAACCAGGGTGTTCCGTTATCCGGAAATCATTCCCCTGCGGAGCAGGGATATTTGAATATCTGCCGCCGCATTACAGGGGAAGAAGTACCATTTCTGAATTTTAATATGAAAAAAGGTATTTTCCGCAAAATGACTGAATTATTCCGAAATTAAAAGGAGGTCGTGGAAATGCTTTTTATGACACGAAATGGTTCACAGAAGAGAAGAAAGTCCGGCTCTGTAGCCAGGAGCCGGCTGAAAAACGTTTTGTTATCGGAACGGATGGACTGTTCCACAGACACCATGCAGATGATGCAGAACGATCTGGTACAGGCCATGGACAAGTATCTTCCCGTGGATAAAAAGGGAATCCAGGTACAGTTTCAGCAGAATCCGCCCATGGTTCTGGCCCGGATTCCCATATTACAAGAGAAGGATTACCAAAGGGATTATGTTAAAACAATATAAATTAAGATTTTATAATTTCAGACTGGTCTTGTTACTGCTGGGTATCACCACCATCGGTGTACTGCTGGTGGGCAGTGCCATGGAATCTTTGAAGTCCCGCCAGATTATGGGAGCAGTGCTGGGTGTCAGCGTTATGATTGTGGTATCCCTGATGGATTTCAGCTGGATTTTGAATTTCTACTGGCTGATTTATCTGTTTAATATTGTCATGCTTCTGGGCGTCAGGCTCATGGGAGATACCGCTGGAGGGGCAACCCGCTGGATTGATATTGCGGGCTTTCGGTTTCAGCCCACAGAGTTGTCAAAGATATTGCTCATACTGTTTTTTTCCCGTTATCTGATGGACCATGAGAATGACCTGAATACTATCAAGACAATTGTAAAATGTCTTGTTCTGCTGGCCATTCCCCTTGTGCTGATCTATCAGCAGCCGGATTTAAAGAACACCATTACCGTGCTTGCCATGTTCTGTGTATTGATTTATATCGCAGGGCTGAATTATAAAATCATCGGCGGTGCGGTGCTAATTCTGGCACCTCTGATGATCATCTTTTTATCCATTGTGGTACAGCCGGATCAGAAACTGATTCAGGATTACCAGCGCAAACGGATTATGTCCTTTTTGTATCCGGAAAGCGAAGAATACAGCGACGATGTGGAGCAGCAGAACAATTCCATGCTGGCCATTGGCTCTGGTGAATTGACCGGAAAAGGGCTGAATAATCAGGAATCTTCGGCAAATAAAGGCAACTTTGTATCTCAGATTCAGACAGACTTTATATTCGCTGTGGCAGGTGAGGAACTGGGATTTATTGGATGCAGCATTATTATCATTGTCTTGTTGTGGATTACACTGGAATGTATCCGTATGAGTCTGCGTGCCAAAGACCTGTCCGGAAAACTAATCTGCTGCGGAGTAGCCACCCTTGTGGCCCTCCAGAGCTTTATCAATATCTGTGTGGCCACGGGAATCATGCCCAATACCGGAACCCCTCTTCCGTTTATCAGTTACGGACTCACCTCTGTAGTCAGTCTTTATATTGGCATGGGACTGGTATTAAATGTGGGGCTGCAGAGCAGTTCTTATAAAACGTCTATTTCCTGGCATAAATAATTATGTTTGTGTAAAGAATACTTTAAGATGTAAAATACCTGACAGTTCCAGAAGGGAGAAATTGTTATGGCTCGAAAAAGAAAACCCCAGAAAAAGCGCAGACACAAAGCTGGCAGAACACTTCTTTTAGTATTGCTGCTTCTGGTCATTGTCTCTGGAGGTGTATATGTTTATATTTTCTGGCTTTCTGATGTGAAGACCACACTGCCTTTGGATTTTCAGGTGTCCGGTCATTTTCCGGGAAAGCTGAAAATCACCGATAATCAGGTACAGGACAGTTTTGCTAAAGATCTGTGTGTATCTGCATCGGGGTCTGTTCCTCTGGAAGGAATCAGCCAGGATCCCTCCCAGTATGGCGGATTGTTTGACTTAGACGGCAGAAGAGTGCTGTATGGCCAGAATATTTATGATAAGCTGTATCCGGCCAGCATCACAAAGATCATGACTGCGATTATAGCATTAAAATACGGCAATCTAAGTGATGTGGTCACTGTCAGCCAGGAAGCGCTGATTCTGGAAGAAGGCTCTCAGCTCTGCGGCCTGAGACCAGGAGATTCCCTTACTCTGGAACACCTGCTGTATGGCCTGCTGGTCTATTCCGGCAATGATGCTGGTGCGGCTATCGCAGAACATGTGGGAGGCACCCAGGAAAACTTTGTGCAGATGATGAATGAGGAAGTGTCCCGTCTGGGCATGACTAACACTCATTTTGTCAATCCCCACGGCCTGCAGAGCACAGAACACTATACAAGCATTTATGATATTTATCTTATGCTGAATGAGGCAATAAAATATCCCAAATTTGTGGAGATTATCCAGATGAGCGCGTTTACCGTTCCCGTCAAAAATGCCGCAGGGCAGGAGAATTCCATGTATCTGGAATCTACAGATTATTATCTGATCGGAGAAGCCACAGAGCCGAAAGGAGTAACCGTGCTGGGAGGAAAAACCGGTACCACCGACGAGGCAGGGAATTGTCTGGCACTGGTATGTCAGAACGAATACGGTAAAACTTTCATCAGCATTGTGACAAATGCCGAATCCAAACCTGTTTTGTATGAACAAATGAATCAATTATTAGAACATATTAATTCCTGAAAATAATGATTGAACTTTTTGCCTATATGCACTATAATTGAACTATCACAAATAGAAATTTGTTAAAAATACCTATGTTTCTAAGGAGGAAAGCAGGATGGTTGAACTAATAGTAGGAAAGAAGGGCAAAGGTAAAACAAAAGTTTTATTGGAAAGAGTAAACAGCGCAATCAAAAGCGCAAACGGCAGCATTGTGTATCTGGACAAGAGCACAAAACATATGTATGAATTAAATAATAAAATACGGCTGATTGATGTATCTGCCTTCCCATTGAAAAACAGCGATGAATTTGTGGGATTTATCTGCGGAATTATCTCCCAGGACCACGATTTGGAGGAGATTTATCTGGACAGTTTTCTAACAATTTCCAAACTGGAAGGACAGGATGTGACCGATACATTGACTCAGTTAGATGCCATCGGACAGAAGTTCAATCTTACCTTTGTGATCAGTATATCTCTGAACAAAGAAGAAATACCCGCATCTCTCCAGTCTAAAATTGTAACAGCATTATAAGAAATTATTGGATAGAATTACATAAGGAACTGCAGGGAAAGATACCAAAGAGAGTACCTTTCCCTGCTTTTTTATTCCCAGTTTTTATTCGTGGACTTCCATAGCAGTGGTTCCAACCCTGCCAAACATGCTGATCAGGTAAAGCCCGCAGATTCCTACAAGCCCGTATACAATACGGGAAACCCAGGACATATTACCAAAGATAAAAGCAACCAGGTCAAACCGGAACAGTGCGATTAACCCCCAGTTCACGGCTCCCACTATGGCGATGATTAATGCTGTATAATCCAGACCTTTTGAATTCATGGCATATCCCTCCTGTTTTCATATTGGTTATGGTCATATTGTAGTATTTCCCTGGTTATTTGAATTTATGCACAGCGGCAGATTTGCGTAATTCCTAAAAATGTGGTAGAATACCATAGATTAAATATAATGCATATATCTGTTAAAGGAGGAGGCCTATTGGCAGGTAATAAACAGATTCCCTTTCCTTCCAGCAAAGTCCGGTGGAAAGATTTTAAAAGAGTTTTTACGCTGAATATCGGCACCATTTTATTCGGGTGTTTATTTATTTACATGCTGTTCAGCATTATTTTGTATTTTACATCCGTTCATTTTACATCCTACCAGGTGGTGGCGGGACCTTTGTCCAAAAATGAGACTTATACAGGACTTGCCCTCTATAATGAGCAGGTGGTTACCGCGGATACAGGCGGATACCTGAATTATTACACCCGTGAAGGGATCAAAATAAATGCTTCTGCAATTGTTTACAGTTTAGGAGAACAGCAGATGCAGGCTGCGGCACAGGCATTAACAGAGGAAGATCTGGCGATGCTTCGGGAACAGATGAACAGCTTTTCCTATGGATTCCAGCCGGAAAATTTCAGCAGCACCTATAATTTTAAATACGATCTGGGGGGGAGTATTCTCCAGTATTCTGTCGATAATCAAAACAGTATGCAGGAAGCAGAACAGGCCCCTGCGCTGACCATGGGGGGGCAGACATTAATCCGTACCCGCGGGGAAGGAATTATTCTTTTTTCCCGTGACGGGTATGAGAATACCACTGTAGACAGCTTCACAGAGGCTGATTTTGACCAGATAGCATACCACAAGGAAGGCCTGAAAACAAAAGATCCCATACAGGCCGGAGATGCGGTTTACCGGCTGCTCACAGGGGAAACCTGGAACTTAATCATTCCGTTAAGCGACCGGCAGGCCAGTGCTCTGGCTGACAAAACTGTGATCAAAGTCCGTTTTCTGAAAGATAACGTTTCCCAGAACGGAGACTTCTCTATTATAGAACGGGATGGAAAAAAGTATGGAAATATTGAATTTGGCAGCGGCCTGATCCGCTATGCAGGTGAACGTTTTCTGGACATTGAACTGGTGACAAATGTGCAGAGCGGCCTGAAAATACCTTTGACTTCCATTGTAAATAAAGACTTTTATATGATTCCCATAGAGTATCAAAAAGTGGAGAGTGATTCAGGCGAAGCTGGTTTTTTGATGGAAGGCAGTAGTAAAAAGAGGGGAAAAGCAGATGCCAAGTTTGTGAGCACAGTGATCTATGAACAGGATGAAAATTACTGTTATGTGGACACCTCAGCATTTCCCAAAGGAACCATTCTTCTGAATCCGGATTCCAATGACCGTTATGTGGTGGAAGATACAGCGGCTCTGGAAGGAGCTTATTGTATCAATAAAGGGTATGCTGTATTCCGCTTTATCAATATTATTGAGCAGAATGAAGAGTTCTGTATTATAGAGAAAAATACCGAATACGGCCTGTCTCAGTATGATCATATTATACTGGATGCTTCACAGGTAAAAGAGGAGAATATGTAAAGGGGATGAGAATATGATCAAAGAACAATTGGAAATAGTGGAAAATAATATCTGCCGTGCCTGCAGCAGAAGCAAAAGAAACCGGGAAGAAGTTACACTGATAGCCGTGAGCAAAACAAAACCTGTGGAAGACTTAAAAGAGGCTTACGCCTGCGGGATGCGGTATTTTGGTGAAAACAAAGTGCAGGAAATTATGGATAAATACCCTCAGATGCCGGCAGATGTAAAATGGCATATGATCGGACATCTTCAGAGAAATAAAGTGAAATACATTATAGATAAAGCCGCCATGATACACTCAGTAGATTCCCTGCGTCTGGCTGAGACCATTCAGACAGAGGCTGCCAAACACCAGGTGTCTGTGCCCATTCTTCTGGAGGTAAACGTGGCAGAAGAAGACAGTAAATTCGGACTTTCTGTCAAAGATACCCTGCCATTGGCAGAACAAATCAGTACCTTTCCCAATCTTCAGATAAAGGGCCTTATGACCATTGCACCTTTTGTGGAAAATCCGGAGGAAAACAGATGGGTATTTCGCCAATTGAAAAAATTAAGTGTTGACATTGATGAAAAAAACATTGATAATGTAGATATGTGTGTACTGAGCATGGGCATGACCGGAGACTATGAAGTCGCCATAGAGGAAGGCTCTACCATGGTGAGGGTAGGGACAGGTATATTCGGAAGCCGGAATTACCAGTTGTAATGTAGTTTCTTACGTTGCTGACTGAAGTGAGATTGGAGAATAGAAATGGGTGTTTTTGACAAGTTCCTGGACGCAATTAAGCTCAACGACGATTACGACGACGATGATTTTCTGGATGATGAATTTGACGATGACTTTGAGGAGCAGAGACCCCGGAGAAAATTTTTCGATAAATTCCAGAAAACTGATGACGAAGATGAATACTATGATGAGCCACAGCCGAGAAGTTCTGCAAAATCAGATAAATCAGCACAAAAGCTAAATGGAAAAACTGTAAAAACAGCTTCTTCAAAAATTACTCCTATGCGCACTCCAAAAAAAGGACAATCCATGGAAGTGTGTGTAATCCGCCCCACAGGTATGGACGATACAAAGGAAATTGCCGATACACTAATGTCCAACTGTACTGTAGTTTTGAATCTGGAAGGGGTAGATGTGGACATGGCACAGCGCATCATTGATTTTACGTCAGGATGCTGTTATTCCCTAAATGGAGGAATCCAGATGATATCCGGCTATATTTTTATTCTTACACCGTTTAATGTGGATATATCCGGCGATTTCCAGGATATTTTGACCAGTGCGCTTCCTTCTGCGCGTACAGAGCTGAAGAAATGAATAAAACAGATACCTTTTTCAAAAACCGGATAGAAGATTTAAAAAACATGGCTTTTCAACGGGATATAGTTATGTTTACTGAATTTTTGGATCTTCACCAGCTGCACATGATTCACAACCTGGGAAAAGACTTTTCTGGCATTGCCGTGGAAACTTCCGGGGGGTATGAGTGTGCGGAGCGTCAGATGGCAGCCTTTATCCCTGACGCTCTTTTTTATGAATGGGATTATCCCATTACCTGCCTGAAAATCACAAAAGATACAAAAAAATTCCAGGAAAATTTAAGCCATCGGGATTATCTGGGCGCTATGATACATTTGGGTGTGGACAGAAGTGTAATTGGCGATATCCTGATTCGCGGGGAAGATGCCTGGTTCTTTTGCGTGGACTCCATGGCTGATTTTTTTGTACAGGAGCTTGTAAAAGTCCGCCACACAGCGGTGCATACCCAGATTGCACCCCAGGCGGAAACTCCTCTGGAGCCAGTGAGAGAGCCTGTTCAGGCCACAGTCTCCTCTGCGCGTCTGGATGCGGTGGCAGCGGCCGCTTTTTCCAGTTCCCGGACCAAGATACTTCCTCTGATTCAGGGGGGAAAGGTGTATGTGAACAGCATTCTTATTGTTTCAAATGCATATACACTGAAAGAAGGCGATATTGTGTCTGTCAGGGGGAAAGGGAAGTTCTGCTTCCGGCAGATTCTTT
>Ga0137308_101160_pt1 | contig 29465 bp, 33 predicted proteins | sample Inofrocosms_June_FD_97181 | JGI IMG/M metagenome (GOLD analysis project Ga0137308, IMG submission 97181) | Mouse cecal microbial communities from Vienna, Austria - N-Acetylneuraminic and N-Acetylglucosamine D2O microcosms_June | ecosystem: Host-associated > Mammals > Digestive system > Large...
TATGGAAGGAAATTTGGAAAACAGGAAAGGGAAAGATAGGACTTTTGATTGCGGCAGCAGGGCTTGCTATGATGGGATTCGGGATTTACCGGGGGGAAGCGGCGGCAGTGCTGGAAAAAGCGATTAATATATGTTTGGAGTGTATTGGAATTGGATAAGAACAAAAAGATGCATGGCAGAGGGAGGTCTAAAGGGCAGACAGCGGCCGGCATGTCCGGAGGATCTTCAGGAGTAAAGGAATGGAAAAGACACGGGATACAGGCAACCTGGGCACTGCTTACCAACAGCTATCTGCTGGGGTTTGCGCAGGGGAAGATTTATAAGGGGAAGCTGAAAAGCTTGTGTGTTCCTGGCTTGAATTGTTATTCCTGCCCAGGGGCTCTTGGGGCATGTCCGATCGGGGCTATGCAGGCTGTCATCGGGAGCTGGAATTTTAAATTGACGTTTTATGCGGCAGGATTTTTGATGTTTGTGGGCGCCCTGATCGGCAGGTTTGTGTGCGGATGGCTCTGTCCGTTCGGTTTGATCCAGGATCTGCTCCATAAGATTCCGTTTTCGAAAAAGATCACGGCTTTTCGCGGGGACAGGATATTGAGAAAATTAAAATACCTGATACTGATTGTATTTGTTATATTGCTGCCGATGTTTTTGGTGGATATCCTGGGTCAGGGAGCGCCCTATTTTTGTAAACTGATCTGTCCGGCAGGGACATTGGAGGGCGGGATTCCATTGGTTTTGCTGAACCAATCCCTGAGGAGCGCCCTTGGGTGGCTGTACGTGTGGAAGAACGTACTGCTGCTGATTACCATTGTTCTTTCAATCGTGATCTACCGGCCATTCTGCAAGTATATATGTCCGCTGGGGGCGGTCTATTCGGTATTTAATCCGATTTCCGTGTTCCGGTATCGGGTGGATCAGGAAAAATGTGTGAAGTGCGGAGCCTGTGCGCATTCCTGTAAAATGCGGGTAGATCCGGTAAAGAATCCCAACGATCCGGAATGTATCCGCTGCGGGGCATGTAAGAAGGTATGTCCGGTGAAGGCGATCCGGTGAATAAAAATGAAACAGTTCGGTCTGTATTCTTTACAAATTCCGATAAATGGTCTAAAATTAGAGATAGAAAGAATTGCCTGAAAGGAGCTAACGGAACTATGGAAGAAAAAAGAAAGGACAGACGCATGAGCCTGTCTGCAAAGCTGTTGATTAAAAATATGAATGATGATTCAGTGAAGGCAGAAGAAGTAGAGATTGAGGTGCTGGATGTATCCAAGACAGGTGTCGGATTCATCTGCAATACGCCGCTGTCTATCGGAGCCGTGTATGAGGCGCATCTGAGGATCTGGAACGACGAAACGATCCATGCGTTTTTGAAAGTAGTCCGGATTGAACAGACGAAGGAAGAGCGGTATATTTGCGGAACGATTTTCATGGGGCTGCCGGAAGTGAATGCCAAGCGGATTGAGATCTATGAGATGATCGACCGAATCAATGAAAAATAATTGCTCCGGGCATGCCTGATTTTGGTACTGCCTGTGAGAAATAGCGGCAGATGTTCTGTACAGGGCAGTGCAGGAACTGCGGAGGCCTGAACGGAGAACAGAAATATAGAATAAGGACTGCTGGAAAATGAGATTTCCATACGATGTATAGCTGCGATTTGTTAGAAATTGTGGCATAGATTGGGGAAATACAGCGTTTTCCGGCAGTTTTTTATTGCAAACTTTTTCGGATTTTCCTTTAGAACAAAAACCTTTCTAATTGTACGGTTGTACAGTTAGAAACCTTTCAGGAGGATGCGCACTGCGGCGGTTTGCAGTCGTGCAACTGAAAAAAATAAAAAAATAGAAAACAAATGTTAATAATAAACGGATGTTATCCGATATATAGGTATGATCGTTAAATTTTTGAGCAAAGGAGATGCTTTATGGGAAGTGAAGATGCAACGCCAAGTGAGAGTGAATGGCTAATCATGGAAGTGCTTTGGGAGAGTGATACACCTATGACTTCATCGGCAGTGATCCGAAGGCTGGAAGGGAAGCTGGATATGACACCGAAAATGATCCGTGTGCTGATGAACCGGCTGTGTCAGAAAGGGATCCTGAGCCATCGGGTGGATGAGAAGGATTCCAGGGTCTACCACTATTCGGTATTGAAATCAAAGGAGGAATGTCTAAGAAGCAAGAGCAGGAAATTTGCGGACAGTTATTTTTCAGGGAATCAGAGCAGCGCACTTGCGTCACTGATCCAAAGTATCGCGCTGACAGACGAACAGATCCATGAGCTGGAGGAAATTTTGGAGAAGAGTAAGGGGAAAGGAAAGAAATGAGCGGGAACATGTGGTACGGATTACTGCGTTTCCTGAATCTGCTGGATGATCTTACGACTTATTTTTCCATACAGCTGGGACGGTGCGTCCTGCTGTCTTTTCCGGTGCTGGCTTTGATCCTGATCCTGCGCAGGGGAGCGTTCATGAAAACTACATTTCTAAAGGGAATGGTGTGGGGAATATTTTCCGTAGTTCCGTTTTTGGGAAAGCTGAGTCTGTTTTATGACAGGCCATGGGTGCCGAGGCTGTACATGTGGTGGAACGATCTCTGTATGGTATGCCGGCCGGTCAGATATGGCTATATACTGGGGATCGCTGTCTGTGCAGGGTTGATGATCGGAAAGCGAAGAAGGCTCTGTACAATGATGCGGCATTTCGAGAGACGGTATATCTGCGGGCAGGAGGTCCTGGTCAGTGAGATGGCGGCTGTGCCGTTTGCGTCAGGGCTGTTTCATGCAAGGATCGTCGTTCCCAGGACCATGATCGAGGAATTCCGGGAAGAGGAGTTGGAGATGATCCTGCTCCATGAAAAAATGCATATCCGTCTGGGGCATCTGCGGTGTTTGTTCTTGGGAGATGTGCTGCGGATACTGCTTTGGCCGAATTTCTTCATAGGGAGGTGTATGAGGACGTTTCGGAAAGACCTGGAGGATATCTGCGATCAGGTGACGATACAGGAGAGCGGCGGGGATGCTTATGAATATGGAAGGCTGCTGATCAAATCAATGAAAGTCCTGCGGACGGAGGCATTTGAAGGAACGGCTGCGTTTGCGGGGGAAAAAGAATACCGGGATATCCGGCAGAGGATACAGAGGATCACGGAATATGAACCCTATGACAGACGGCGGATACGGGCTTTTTGCGCATGCGGACTGGCAGTGCTGGCGGGAATATTTTTGACGGTCCGCAATCATTCACTGCCCCGCTATGTGAAGCTTACGGATATGGTGCTGGAGAATGACGCGGGGGAATTCTGGATCTTGAAGGACAGCGGGATTTTGAGAAAGGCGGTTTCGGCGGATGACGAGAGGGTGATGATCGACAGGGCGGCTATGGATCTGATTCTGGAGGAATATGAAATTGAAGAAAGGGAATTTTCGATTCTTTTCGGCGGTTATGAAAAGCTGCCGGGCTTTGGAGGAAATGGGAATCTTGTGTATGTGGATTATGCGGGACAGGAGGAGCGGCTGGAAATTCCGTATGAGAACAGTGACGCATATATTACGGTAATGATTTTAAAGTGGATCTGAATGTGGAGATTTTGTGAGTTGAGATTGGAATGAATGGAGGACGGAAATTTGGCTAATTTAATCACAGGCGGACTGAGCTTTGCGCTGATGTCGGCGGATTCCAGTGCAAAGGCGGCGTTAAAGCCGATGAATATAGTATCGAGGGAGCTGCGGAAGCGGAATCCGGATCTGGAGCTGGTCGAGCGGGCAAGCATGTACGGTGGGAATGAACTGGATCATGCGGGAGAGGCGCTGGCCAGGGCACGGGAGGAACTGGAGGAGTCTCAGAAGGCAGCTGTGCAGGAGAAAAAAGCGGAGATGGAGGCAAGGCTGGAAGAGAAGACGGCGGAGAAGGCTGCGGAACGGGAAGCAGAGAAGGAAGCGGAGCGGGAGCAGGCTGCGGGAGACAATCTGCGGATCAGCGGAAATGGCGTCTCAGATAACGCTGCCTCCGGCGGGCATGACCAGGACAGGAAGGAAATCAGTGAAAAGGCGGCGCGGGCGGTTCAGGAGAGAGTACGGATGGGACTTGCCGCGGCAGAGGATTCTGGAGCGGAGGCTTCGACGGGGCAGAAAGGAGCGGCGGCTGAATTGGGATTGAAGATTTCGGCAAGAGAGAGGTATTCGGCGATGGCGTTTCGGGATCAGGTTTCCAGGATGCGGATGGATCTAAGGGGATAGAGGGAATTCCTGTCCCCTGAATGAACATTGTATGCAATAACCATTTGAATTTTATAAAAACATGTCGCCGGAGAAGGATTTTGCATGGAATTATCAGGAAAGAGGATCCTGTGAATGGTTTGACAAAAGGAGATTTGTATCCAGGACAGACAGATTTCTCTGTAGAGCATAAATCAGGAGAGAATCCCGTGTCCTTCTGGCATACAGGGCACCAGCATCTGCAAGGGCGAGGGCACGCTGAGTATCGTCAAGGGACAGGGAAAGAGCCAGGCAAAGAGCGAGGACTTTATCGCGGCCTGGTTTTTTTGTACCGTTTAAAATCTGATAGCCATAGGTGCGGTGTATCTGGGAACGTTCCCACAGGCGGCTGGGGGAAAGGTTCTTTTCCTGCATTTTTGCGAGGAGGTATTCCGGAAAGGATATCTTTTGTTCCGAGCGGGACAGCTCTTCGGAAACGACCCGCAGGACGGATTCTGATCGAATCTCAGAAAGCATTTGTTCCAGCTCATGGGTTTTCTTTTGCGTGATCAACTTGAAACTCCCTTCTTGAAGAAATGATAAAAGTATCATATAATTTTTTTCAGGGAAATGCAACAGAATCGTTGCTAAGGAGGAGAGAATTTGGATCTGGAGAAAGGGTATGCGCTGTCTCAATATGAGGAATTGGGGAAACTGAATGGGAATGCGTCTGTCTGGATAGTAAGAAATTCTATCACGGGGAAGATTGCCGTGAAGAAGATAATGAGCGCCGAACAGAAGAAGATTTATGCTTTTTTGAAATCCCGTGGAAGTAAGTATACTCCGGAAATCTATGAATGTGCGGAGGACGGGGAGAAGCTGATTGTGATCGAGGAGTATTTTGAGGGCCGGAATCTGGAGGATATCTTGTATGAGGAAAGAATGAATGCAAAGGAAGCCTGCTGTATTGTGTCAGACTTATGCTGTGCCTTGGAACCGCTTCACATGGCGGAACCTGCGATCATATGCAGGGATCTGAAACCGGAAAATATTGTGATAACGCCGCAGAAGGATGTGAAGCTGATTGATTTTGATATTGCCAGGACCGTGAGTCACGGGAAAAGGCGGGATACGGTTGTGATGGGGACAAGAGGGTTTGCGGCGCCGGAGCAGTGGGGATATGCGCAAACGGATGGAAGGTCGGATATTTATGCTCTGGGAGTACTGCTGAATTATTGTATATTGCGGAAGCTTCCTTCGGAAGAAATGCTGGGTGGACTCCTGGGAAATGTGATAGAGAGATGTACCGCGTTAAGCCCGGATGATCGGTATCAGAATGTGGCTGAATTGAAGGCGGCCCTGGAAGAAATCTATTCGGCAGAGAAAAAAGGAGATGAGAAGGCGCGGAACGCTGTTGAGGGACATGGTATTTTGAGGGCACAATCGGCTGAATTGGAACGGGAGGCAGAAAAAACATCAGGGTGGCGCAGGTTTCTTCCGCCGGGCTTTCGAAGCGGAGAGGCCTGGAAAATGGTGGTTGCTGTTCTTGGATATTTGATGATACTAAACTTAAGCGTTGGGCTGGATTTGCAGCTTACCGGCGGAAGAGCTTTCATAGAAAAGAGCGTGCTACTGATAGCATATTTAACGGAAACAGGGATTGTGTTTAATTATATGGGATGTCAGAGATATGTTCCTTTTTTGAATACAGAGAACCGACTGCTGAAGGGTGTGATTTATATAGCTGTGGCAGGTATTCTGGTTGTGGTCGCTGCGATGCTGTGTACATTGTTGGAGATGCTGATCTGGGGCTAGTACAGCATTGCGTAATTAACGGTGAATTCTGCGCCTGCTATTTCTGCCAGCACTGCGTTGTCGTCAATCAACGATGCCACCGCATCTCCTCTTTCCTCCGCCTTGTCCTGACAAAAATATCAGGTACATTATTCACCATTATATACGCAACGCTGTACTAGTACTCCATCCGGCCAGAAACCGAACTCTTGAATTGCCTGGTTCGCGCAATTGCTGACCTATCATCCTTACGTCCAATATGGATTAAAAAATGTATGCCGGCAGCATACCACAAAAACAGAATAAAGGGGCATAATATAGAAGCATAAGATTGAATCCTATGCTTCTTTTTGATTCAGATATTCTTTCAGGATGAGATTGATATACTGTGAGAAAGAACGGTCATCGTTTTCCGCAAGCTGTTTGATCTTTTCAATAATATCAGAATCAAGAGTGATACTGACTTTGCTTTTAAGTGGTTTCATATGTGACTCCTTTTAGATTTTATTTGTAAAAATAGTAAATTAGCGTGATTCTCAATCAGGGGGATTGTGTAACTCTTTATGATAATTTGTAATAATAAATATATACGATAAAATATTGACATATACGCATATATACGATAAAGTAGCATAAAGTAGGATAAAATGGAGGGGAAAGGATTGAAAAAGAGAAGAAATTTGATGATCACAGTATTGATGATGGCTGTTTTGACAGCATGCGGCAGTGATGGAGGAATAAGCCAGAAAGAACCTATAAGACAAGAAATAAAAAATAACACAGAAGAGAATCAAGAGGATATCCTAACTGATGAAATGGAGACAGAGGAGAATGAGGGCAGTGAGACGCAGGTAGGGCAGATTAATCTTGATAATTCGGAGGGAAGCCTGATTTATGTAAGACATGAAATTGTGAAGGATTATAACGGCGCTGATGCTGTAAGAATTTATTTTACATATACAAATAAATCAGAAGAAACAAAAACAGCACAATCAACATTTTATCCTCAAGTATTTCAAAATGGCGTAGAATGTGATAGGACATTTGGTGATTTTATGGAAACGAATGAAGCAGAAGAAAATCTTTCTAAGGAATTAATGAAGGACGCATCACTGGAAATTGCGTTTATGTATGGACTTCAGGATTTGAGTAATCCGGTCATATTGAAAGTGTCAGATCACTCACTGGACAATATATGGGATGGAATATACCAGGAACAGGAACTGGCGTTGCAGTAGTATGGAAATAAAATATAACAATACAGTAGGAGAAAACAAAATGAAAACAGCTAAATTAGTAACGGGTATCTTATCAATTATTTTATTTGTATTCGTAACCTTTCAATCATGTGCCGCAGGAGTGGGAAATGCTTTGTCAGCAAATGGAGAGGTCAGTGGAACTGCGGGAGTTATGGTTGCGGTATGCTTGCTGTCAGGCGGTATCGTTTCAATTGCAACGAGGAATCAGGATAAGAACGGCGGAAATATTGCATGTACAATTTTATATGTGATCGGCGCATTGCTAGGATTGACCATGGCTGGCAGTTACAGCGATTTAAGGATATGGGGCGTGTATTCCGGAATCTGTGGAATCATGCATCTGGCTTCTATGGGACATAAAAATAATCCGAAAAGTAAAAAGAAAAAATAAAATTTGCGGAAAAGCGAACTTGGATCTGGAGAAAGGGTATGTACTATTAAATTATAAATTGGAGTAATGCGGCAAGAATGTTAATATTTGGTCTATAAGCGATTTTGTGATATACTTAAAATGAATTATGGCGTGTAGAGAAAACAGGCAATCTATGGAAGAGGATGCAAATTGATGAATGGCAAAACTACGAAAAAAAGTGCTGCTAAGACATCGAAGCAGCGAAAGAAAGGTACATCTGGTAAGAAACAAAATAATCTGGCTTCTATGAAGAAGGAAAAAGAGCGTTGGTATCAAAAAACGGGCTGGATTATATTTTGCTTAGTTGTATTTTTTCCTGTTGGCATTGTTTTGACATGGAGAAATAAAAAGTGGAATGGAATTGTTAAAACTTTGCTTACCGGATTGTTTGGCTTTTGGATTTTAAGAATGATAAAATAATATTTACATCATCTGAAGATGGTGAATTTGACATTTGCGTAAAGTATTCGGACGTTACGAGCAATACGGTTACGTTAAAATTTGAAGATAAAGAAGCGATTGAACAGGCGCGGATTGCAGCCGAGCAGGCACGTATCGCGCAATAACAGAATCAGCAGGCGGCTCCAGTAGAGGGAATGGTATGGTTATCAGCAACAGGAAGTAAATATCACAATAAACCGAATTGCGGAAATATGAATCCCAATAATGCGCGCCAGGTGCCTTTATCAGAAGCGCAGAGGAAATATGATCCATGTAAAAATTGTTACAGATAATATTTATAGAGGATTTACCGGTAAGAAAAAAGTCGCAATCTAAATGGTGGGGATTGCGACTTTTTATCTGCATTTTTAATCGGTATGCCTGTGTGAAAATAAAACCTTATGATGGCACAGGAATGTGATATTGCGTCAGCAGTTCTCTCGTTCGGGCGAGTTCCGTATTTTTATCAGCGATAACAGCATCCCTCTCAGCGAGGTCAGCAATCAGAGCATCATTCTCAGTACGCAGGCGGTTTTGGAGTACGCTGGGTAGTTCGATCAATGGCTTTGTCATAAGGTCTGCCTCCTTCCACATATGACAAACCCGTCATTCTTTTTATCCTTAAAAGCGGTATACTGCATGGCGAAATGAAGATCATATGCGATCATGCGGATGAACATATCCTGATCGTTGTGCATCTGACATTCAAGATGGTAAAAATCAACACCATTGACAAGAAGTGAGATATCAGACATCCGGGAGCTGGGCGGCGCGTCCGGGCTTTCCTGATAAGTGGAGGACTCTGTGGCAAGCAGGGTGATCGGGGTTCCTTTCTTTTGTAATACAAGTGAATGAGCTGCAATTGCTTTGAAATATGGCGAGTTGCCAGAACTGCCGAACCGTCAGAATGACATTGTCCGATTTGTTTTCACACCACAGGTATAGCAGACAAAATGGAAAAAGTAAATGTATTTTTATAAACCTTGACAAAAGGTGTCAGGATATGTGTGTTAAAGTAAATACGATAGCATACAGCTATACATAAACTTTAAACACATTAGAAAGAGGTAAAGAAAATGAACGACATGAATGAAAGAAATCAGAAATTTTGTCAGTGCTGCGGTATGCCCATGGGAGATACGGATGAGCTGTACGGAACAAATGCCGACGGCAGCGGAAATGAGGAATATTGTAAGTATTGTTTTGAAAAGGGTGAGTTTACGTTTCATGGTACGATGGAAGAAATGATTGAGGCATGTGTACCGAATATGGCTGCGGCCAACCCTGATATGAGTGAAGAAGAAGCAAGAAAAGCCATGCTTGAGTGGTTCCCGACACTGAAACGCTGGAAAAACTGATCACTTCCGCATACGGTATGCCGAAACAGGAAATCGAAATGGTTTCCTGTTTTTTTTGTAAAATGCACTTGACAATTAGTGTAAAGTGAACTATACTATATGAGTAAAGTCAACTTGACAATTTTTTGGATGCATGATTTCCGAAAAATCTGGAGGGGGGGGGCGAAGTGAAGAACAGGATCCAGGAACTGAGGAAAGAGTGGCGCATTACCCAGAGTGAGCTTGCGGATACGGTGGATGTGACGCGGCAGACGATCATCTCTCTGGAAAACGGGAGGTACAAGGCATCATTGGTTCTTGCGCATAAGATCGCGCAGTACTTTGGGATGGGAATTGAAGATGTGTTTATATTTGACTTGGAGGAGGAAAACGTATGTTGTTCAAATCATCAATATGGGAACCCGTGAATACAGATGAAGAATACAGGGAAACTTTAAAAAGAAGAAAAAAATTTATCCCGGTGCTGATGCTTGGGGGAGCCGCATCCATAGCCGTGTCGCTTATTCTCATGCAGTCAGGGGAGGAGAAGGAGTTTCTGGCCGGGTTGTATATGGGGATTGGATGCGGAATCCTGGGGGCAGGCGCCGTATGGTTTCTGCGGATCAGAAGTCTCCTGAAGGATGAGAAGAAGCTTCGGATGAAGCGGCTGCAGGAATATGACGAGCGGAATGTCCAGCTGAACCTGAAAGCGCACAATACGGCAGGGGTAATTCTGATCTTTACAGGATATGTGATCATGCTTGTTGCCGGATTTTTCAGTATGGAAGTCTTCTGGACGGTATGGGCGCTGGTCATGCTGTATTTCGCCCTGTTCATCACTGGAAGAATAATTTATGGCAAGGTGATGTAACCATTTGGAACAGCAGGAATGTACAAAAGCTGCATTGCGGCGGATCATCTGCGAAGCAGACGTGTCTGTGCCGCGCTGTTCTGAATCGTAACATACAACAGTAATAAGTAAAAGGAAGGTGATTTCATGATTGAGATCAATAATCTGACAAAGATCTACAAGCTGAATAAGAAGCAGATGAAGGAATCCAAGACGACCAATCCCCTGAAAACAGCGGTGGACGACTTAAGCCTCCGGGCGGTGCCGGGGGAGATCTACGGGCTGCTGGGGCCTAACGGGGCAGGAAAGACGACCACGCTCCGATGCATTTCCACCATTATCCGTCCCACGAAGGGGGAGATCTATGTTGCCGGGCACGAGGTGCAGAAGGAGCCGGAGCAGGTACGGGAGAAAATCGGGTTTCTGACAGGTGACATCAAGCTGGATCCCCAGTTCTCCGTGGACTATATGTTTGATTTTTTCGGAAGGCTCCACCATGTGCCGGAGGAGAAGCTGAAGGCCAGGAAGGAAGAGCTGTTCGAGTATTTTGGGATCAAGGATTTTGCGCATAAAAAGATCAAGGAGCTGTCTACCGGAATGGGACAGAAGGCGGCCATCGCGGTATGCCTGGTCCATGACCCGGACATCGTGATCTTTGACGAGCCCACCAACGGGCTGGATGTGGTGACGGCGCGAGGTGTGACGGATTACCTGAAAAAGCTGAGAAATGAGGGCAAGCTGGTGATCATCTCTACCCACATCATGTCTGAGGCGGAGAAGATCTGCGACCGGATCGGCGTCATTATCGACGGACAGAAGGTGGCCGAGGGAAGGCTGGAGGAGATTTTACAGGAGACCGGGGCGCAGGATCTGGAGGACGCGTTTTTTGAGCTTTACAGGGAGAGAAAGGGGGAGGCGTTATGATGGACGGAATCAGACAGATCTGCGGCAAGGAGCTGGCCCGCGTATTCAAGGACGGGAAAATGCTGTTTTCCGTATTTATCCTTCCGGTCGTGATCATGATCGTGGTGATGAGCCTTGTCAGCAATATGAGTCAGAAAGCAGAGCAGGATGTGGAGAAGCATGTGCCGGTGGTATATGTGGAAAATGCGCCTGTAGAGTTTGAGGGATTTCTGGGGCAGACCGGGATCGCATGTGAGGTTCGGGACGTGAAGGACCGGGAGAAGCTGAGGGATCAGATCCGCGGCGGAGAGGCGGATCTGTGGATTGAGTTTCCGGAGCATTTTGCGGAAGCGGTCGGAAATTACCAGAAAGGGGACGAAATCGTACAGGTGAAGACCCACTACAATCCGTCGGAGGAATATTCCAGGGCGGCATTTGATACCATCTCCACCGGGGCGCTGGAAATGTACCGGCAGACGCTGCTGGCAGAGCGGGTGGACGATATGCAGAAGCTGACGGTATTTACTGTAAATTCGGACAATCCGGATATGATCATCCAGGATGACCAGAAGGCCGGGGGAAAGGTACTGGGAACGATGCTGCCTTACTTCGTGACAATCCTTCTGTTTGCCGGGGCCATGGGAATCGGAACAGACATGGTTGCGGGAGAGAAGGAGCGAGGGACGATGGCAAGCCTTCTGGTATCCCCGATCAAGCGAAGCTCTATCGTGCTGGGAAAGGTATTTGCGCTGATGATTATTTCCGGGGCATCGTCGGTGGTGTATGTGGCGGCCATGGTGGTATTCATGCCCCAGATGCTGGGCGGGGCGTCCGGAGAAGATTTGGGCATCAGCCTGACGCTGAGCCCGCGGCAGATTGGAATGCTGGCACTCTTGCTGGTGGCCATCGCATTTTTATATTCGGCGATTATTGTACTGGTGTCTGTATTTGCAAAGACGGTCAAGGAGGCGAGCTCTTATGTGACGCCGATGTATATGCTGGTCCTGGTGCTGGGGATCATGACCATGTTTACAACAGACGCGCCCAAGAGCTGGTTCTATATGCTTCCGATCTATAATACATCCATCGCGCTGCAGGGAATCCTGACCCAGGAGGTCACCGCCGCGCAGTATGGGATGACACTCGGGGTGACGCTGGCGCTGGGAGCGGTGCTTGTGGGAGTGATCGCAAAGGCATTTGAAAGTGAAAAGATGATGGCGATATAAGAAAAAAGGGCCGCCGGGAAAACAGTCATTTCCCGACAGCCTTTTTTTCCTGCCGTTTCTGAACAGATTGCGCAGGATATTTACATACAGTTGTTTATATATCCAAAGCTGCTACAGATCCCGCACGAGCAATGCGGTATTCGTCTTATCGATCCGGTTGCGGATCTGCATCATCTGATAATCCAGGACATCAATGGAATCGGCGCAGACCTTGAGCTGCCGCTCGATCTCTTCTGTATTTTCCACATCCTTTTTGTATCGCAGCTTGTGCTCCAGGCTGGCCCAGAAATCCATGGCAATGGTCCGAAACTGCATTTCCACCTTTACGTATTCTTTCCCGATGGACAGAAAAATCGGGACATCCAGGATCAAATGCAGACTGCGGTAGCCGTTGGATTTTGGATCCTTGATGTAGTCCTTTTTCTGCACCAGGATGATGTCATTGGACTGAACCACCAGATCTGCCAGGCGGTAAATATCATCTGGAAAGGAACAGATCACACGGACACCGGCCACATCGGTGAGATATTCCCGAATGCTCTCCACCGTGATGGGATATCCTTTCCGGTCCAGCTTTTCATAAATGCTTTCCGGAGATTTCAGACGGCTCTTGATGGACTCAAACGGATTCCGGTTGTACTCCTGAGCAAATTCTTCGTAAAGGACCTTGAGCTTTGCCACGATCACCATGATAGCGCTGCGGTACTGCATCATCAGGTCGTTAAAGATCTTGGTATCTCTCAGCTGGCGGGTATGGAGCCGGATGATCTGGCGCTGTTCCTCCAGGGCTCTTGTCTGCTTGGCGATGGTCTGCGCCATTGCGTTTTTGCGGGTGAAGAGTTCTACGATATTGTCTACCCGCTTTTTTACAATGGAGCTGTTAAAGGGCTTGTGGATAAAATCCGAAACACCCATTTCAAAGCAATAGTTTTCAACCTCCACGGCCCTTTCGCTGCTTATGATCAGGACAGGGATGATGTTGATCCACTTCTGGTCGTTCATCCAGTTCAGGACCGCGTAGCCGTCCGTATTCGGCATCTGCAGATCTAAAAGAAGGGCCGCGATGCCGCCCCGGTATTCCTGCAGCTTTTGGATGGCCTGCGTACCGTCCTCCGCTGTCTCTACGATATAATCCTCCATCAGCATATCATGCAGTATCTCGCGGTTGATCTCCACGTCATCTGCGACAAGTATCCTATGCATCATGCCACCTCAATTTTATCTTGGGAACTGTAGAAAAATAATGGATACAGACAAGTCAGGATGTGTCCGTTATTTTTCCGCGGCTCCTCATGTACTCGCTCACTTATTGTACCATAAAATGGGGGCTGTTTCAATGTTACAATTGAAATGTAGTACGGGAAAACCACCGGCGAATTAACCCCCAGGGGGGCTTGTATTGCTGCTGTAATATGGTAATCTGATATAGTAAAATGTAACGTACCGGTTGTTTTTTTGCATGTGCGTGAATTGACTGTGAATAGGAACCGGTAAAATGGTCGAAAATGGGAGGGATTGCAATGCATATGGCAGATGCTCTGGCGGCTCCGGCGGTGGCAGGTACGATGTACGTCTGTTCTGCGGCGGCAGCGGCTTATTCAGTGAAAAAGGTACGCCTGGATGTAGATACAAAAAAGGTTCCGGTGATGGGGGTGATGGGGGCCTTCGTGTTCGCGGCCCAGATGATCAACTTTACGATTCCGGGAACGGGATCCAGCGGCCACTTGTGCGGAGGGATGCTTTTATCGGCACTGTTGGGACCCTATGCGGGTTTTTTGACCATGATCGGGGTGCTCCTGATCCAGGGGCTGTTATTTGCCGACGGAGGGCTTCTTGTTTTGGGCTGTAATGTCTGGAATATGGCGTTTTACGGATGCTTTCTGGGAGCGCTTCTGATCTGGAAGCCGTTGATGAAGCACGGGATGTCCAGAGCAAAGATTGCGGCGGCCTCGATCCTGGGATGTGTACTGACTCTGCAGCTGGGGGCGTTCAGTGTGTGTCTGGAAACATGGGCCTCGGGGATCACGGAGCTGCCGTTTATAGTCTTTGTGGGGACGATGCAGCCGATCCATCTGGCAATCGGATTTGTGGAGGGGCTGATCACCGCGGCGGTGCTTATGTTTGTATATGAAGCAAGGCCGGAGCTGCTCTATGGCAGCTCGCCGGAGGAGGAAAACAGGGGAAGATTTTCCTTCAAAAAGACGGTTCTTGTCCTGGCTGCTGCCGCAGTGCTGATCGGAGGGGGGCTGTCCCTGGCGGCTTCTTCCCATCCGGACGGACTGGAATGGTCCATTGAGAAACTGACCGGTTCGGCAGAATTGGAAGCGGAGGGCGGAATCTATGAGGCGTCCGGGGCAGTGCAGGAAGCTACATCGCTGCTGCCGGATTATGCATTCCAGGGGTCAGAGTCGGCACTGGGCACCACATTTTCCGGAATTGCGGGAGCGGCTGCGGTCTTAGGCGTCTGTGTGGGAGCATGCTATTTGTTTAAATTTTTCAGGAAATGTACGGAATCATAAGGAATATGCGGGTATGAACAGGATCAGCGGCGCAATTTGTGAAATACATCATATGGATATGCTGGCGTCAAGGGACCAGTGGGTGAACCGAATTCATCCGCTGGTCAAGCTTGTGCTGACGATTTTGTATATCTCGGCAGTGGTATCCTTCCATAAATATGATGTGGCGGGGACTGCCGGGATGGCTGTCTATCCGATGGCTCTGTTTCTTTTGGCGGAATTATCCTTTGCCGACAGCCTGAAACGGCTTCGGCTTGTGCTGCCGTTGGTCTGTTTTGTGGGGATTCTGAATCCATTTCTGGACCAAAATGCGGTGGTCATTGAGGGGATCCGGATCAGCGCGGGAGTGCTGTCCATGGTGACGCTGATCATGAAAGGGGTGTTCAGTGTGCTGGCATCCTATCTGCTGATCGCCACAACCTCTGTGGACCGGCTTTGCTATGCGCTCCGGCTGCTGCGTATTCCGAAGGCTGTGGCGACGCAGTTTATGCTGACCTACCGCTATATTACGGTGCTTCTGGAGGAAGTGGACCGCATCACCCAGGCGTATCTGCTGCGGGCGCCCCACCAGAAGGGGATCCATTTTAAGGCATGGGGGCCCCTTGCGGGACAGCTCCTTCTGCGGAGCATGGACCGGGCGAATGAGGTTTATGATAGTATGCTGCTTCGGGGATATCGGGGGGACTATGCGTATCTGCGGGAGCGGACGGCGTTTCAGGGGAAGGACCTGGCATATCTGCTGTTCTGGGCCGCAGTGATCGCGCTGCTGCGGAGATGGCCGGTCGTTCTTCTGGCCGGGGAGCTGTTTTCCTGATCAGGTGGTTTTGAGAGCAGGCCGGGGCTGGTTTTCCGGACGGTAAGATTCCGGGAGCAGGCCGGGATGTTGTTTTCCTGAGCGGGCGGATTCCGGGAGCGGCAGGGAGGATATGATGAGCCATATACATATAGATGTGGAAAATGTTTCGTTTGGATATGAGAAGGGAAAGGAAATACTGCGGGAAATCTCACTGCACGCGTCAGAGACGGATTCTATCGGCATCATCGGCGCGAACGGGGTGGGGAAGTCTACATTTTTAAAAATGCTGGTAGGGCTGAATCTGGATTTTACAGGCTCTATCAGAATTGAGGAAATCCCGGTGGAAAAGTGTACGCTGGCTCAGATCCGCTCGAAGATCGGGTATGTGTTCCAGGACTCGGACAGCCAGCTTTTTATGAACACGGCTTATGAGGATATTGCATTTGCGCCGAGGAATTATGGCCTGCCGGAGGCGGAAGTGGAAAGAAGAGTGGAGCAGGCGCTTGCCGTGACGGGGATCGGGCATCTGCGGGAAAAGCAGATCTATAAGATGTCAGGCGGCGAGAAGAAGCTGGTTTCGATTGCCACGATCCTGTCCATGACGCCGGATATCATATTGATGGATGAGCCGTCGATCGCGCTGGATCCGAGAAACAGACGGAACCTGATCCGCATTTTAAATTCCTTTGCGCATTTGAAGATCATTGCGTCCCATGATCTGGATCTGATCCTGGATACCTGTGAGCGGACGGTGCTGATGTCGGACGGGCGGATCGTGAAGGATGGACGGACAGAAGAGATCCTGACGGATCAGGGGCTGCTGGAGGAACATGGACTGGAACTGCCGCTCTGTATGCAGAAAAGCGGATGCTGTTACTGTGAGCGCCCGGCCAGGGGGTGAACTGTAACACGACAGCAACGGAAAAACTAAAGGTTTTCTTAAGATGCTTGACAGCGGAGGCGAAGAGTGATATATTTTTGTCAAGCAATTGAAAGGGAGTAGCTGAACACCCGGAACGGGTGGGTTTGAAACCGTCAACCGATATCGAGAGATATCCGTATCAAATGAGATAGCAAGACTTTTATTGTGGCTGATGTCATGATAGGAGTCTTTTTTTTCATCCTGTTGGATACAGCCGCATCAACTTGCTGACTGGTAAAGGCTGCGATTGTTTAAGCTTAAGAAAGTGAGGAAATGGAAATGGCAGAGGAACAAAGGAAACAGGAAATCAGAGAAGCGTTGGGCGCGGGCGCGCGGGCTCTTACAAGCCTGAGAGAAGCAAAGGAAAAACTGGAAAGCGCGAGAAAATGGGGCATCGTCGATCTGCTTGGAGGCGGGGTTGTCATCGATATGATCAAGCATTCAAGAATGGGAGACGCGGTAAACTGCATGGAGACAGCGAAAAGGGATCTGCAGAGGTTCCAGAAGGAGCTGGGAGATGTGGACGTTCCCATGGAGCTGCGGATGGAGATCAGCACATTTCTTTCATTTGCGGACTTTTTCTTTGACGGTCTTGTGGCGGATTATCTGGTGCAGAAAAGGATCGCGGAGGCCAGGGAACAAGTGGAGGAAGCGATCGGCTATGTTGAAAGTCTGATGGCGGAATTGAAGCAGATCGTATGACGGAACATGGAGAAGCGCATATAATTTAGAAAAAAGAAAGTTACTATGAGCGGCCGGTCAGGCCGTGAATCGTAACCAAAAGAAAGGATGAATGATTATGGGATGTTTGGGAAATTTGCTGTGGTTTGTATTCGGCGGTCTGGTGACGGGCTTGAGCTGGTGTCTGGCGGGCTGCCTGTGGTGTGTTTCGATCGTTGGGATTCCGGTGGGTCTGCAGTGCTTTAAGTTTGCGCGGCTCAGCTTCTTCCCGTTTGGGAAGGAAGTGCAGTACGGCGGCGGGGCAGGATCATTTTTATTGAATGTGATATGGCTTCTGATTTCGGGGCTTCCGCTGGCTCTGGAACATCTGGTGATCGGAGGGGTGATGTGCATTACGGTGATCGGGATTCCATTTGGGCTGCAGCACTTTAAACTGGCGAAGCTGGCATTGATGCCGTTTGGGGCTGTGGTGTATTAAGATTACGAGGCTACGGTGACTCCTGCTGTTCGAGAAGCTGCCGGAGTATAAAGTCCCGGAAGTTCGTGACTGCGGGAGTCAGGTATACCTGCTTGTTGGAGACCATGTAAATGTTGCCTTCCCAGGCGGGGCGGACGATGGGGAGGATCTTTACATTCAGCTTTAAGAGGATCTCACGGTAAGGGGTGACGGCAATCCCGAAGCCGTAAGCGACAAGGCCGAAGATGATCTGCTCCTCGTCCGTTTCGTAGGCGATCTCCGGGCGGCGGCCGACTGCTTCGAACAGTTCGTCGATCACGAAACGCAGTCCGGTTTTATTATTGAAATAAATGTAAGGGTACTGCAGTGTGTCCTCCAGGGAAACGGACTTGTTTTCTGCCAGCGGATGGTCCTTCGGCACGATCAGGACAAGCTCCTGGCGGTCGATGGGGACGCAGGAGAGGTCGTCGGATTCTACAGGGCGCACGCAGAAGATCAGGTCATATTTTCGAAGTCTCAGGCCATCTAAGAGCTCCGGTGTCCGGTCTCCGTGGAAGGTAAAATCGATCTTGCAGTCTGAGTTCAGGGAGAGAAAACGGGAGGCCAGTCTGGGGATGAACTGGACGCCCAGCTGGGTGAGAAAGCCCAGGCGGATCAGTCCCTCGCCTTTTGCGTAGCGATGCATATTTTCAATGCCATTGTCCAGGATGGACAGGGAACGTGTGACGCATTGCAGAAATTCCTGTCCGTATCCGGTCAGCCTGGTCCCTCTCCCGGCTTTTTCAAACAGCTGTACTCCAAGCTCTTCCTCCAATTGTGAAATGGCGTGGCTTAAGCTGGGCTGGGAGATATTCAGGTGCTGGGCGGCATTGGTATAGTGCTGCTCCTGGGCGAGCTCTGCGAAATACCTTAACTGGTACAGGTTCATAGAAATCCCTCTTTTCATTTATCGTTCGTTTTACATAGTATAAACCAATCCATAGATGTTGTCTATGAATAAATAGAAATTATTCATTTGTTTTATATATGGATGTGTGATAACTTAGTATGTGCAGAAACGAACAGAAGAAATCTGAAAGTTCAGTGACGATATGAAAGATGGAGGGATATCTAATGGATACAAAGAAAACAATGGTCAGAGGGGAACTGGTTCTTCCGGTCATGATTGTGATGAACAGCTTCGGGGTGGTATTGATGCTGTATTCGGGAACCGGGATCTCGGCGATCTCCAGTATGACTTATGCGCTGAGTGAGGTACTCCCTGTATTTTCACTGGGAACGTGGACGTACATTTTCCAGAGCGCGCTGGTGCTCAGCCTGATGATTCTGAGAAAAAGATTTGTTCTGCGGTATCTTTTGAGCTTTGGAGTGGGATTCGCGTTCGGGCTGATGATGGATGTACACAAGGAATGGATGCAGGTGCTTCCGCTGGCAGCTCCGTTTCGGGTCTTCTACTTCGCGGCGAGCTACCTGATCATCTGTATGGGGGTTGCGTTGTCCAACCGGTGTAAGATGCCGATCATCCCGACGGATCTGTTTCCAAAGGAATTGTCGGATATTACGGGAACGGCATTTTCCAGGATTAAGGTTTCTTTCGATCTGATCTGTGTGGTCGTTACGGCTGTGCTGACCCTTGTGTGCCTTGGCGGGATCAGCGGACTTGGGATCGGGACGTTGCTCAGCGCGCTGACCATGGGGAAGGTGATCGGACGCATGGACGGCTGGATGGACAGGCATGTGGAATTTGTCACATATCAGATGAGAGGGCATGGAAGACGGAGACTGCACCTGGCCTGACGCGAATTTTATAAAAAGTGGATTGTGAAATCCCGGCAGGTATGATAAAGTAAGGATATAGGATCATGAGCACCTGTTCAGGAGCGGTGTGTGAGGCATGCCGATCGGCTGTTTACAGGGCAGCCGGTGTGCGGCTTGACTGGGCAGATCTGATTACATTTATTATACAAGGGGAATGGAACATGGAAAGAAAAGTAGGTACTGTTTCAAGAGGAATCCGATGCCCGATCATCAGGGAAGGCGACCATCTGGCGGATATTATTGTAACGAGCGTGCTGGAAGCAGCGGAAAGCGAAGGATTTTCACTTCATGACAGGGATGTGATCGCGGCAACAGAGTCCATCGTGGCAAGAGCGCAGGGAAATTATGCGTCGATTGACGCGATCGCGAAGGACGTGAGAGAAAAGCTGGGAGGAGAGACCGTGGGAGTGATCTTCCCGATCCTGTCCCGCAACCGGTTTTCCGTGTGTCTGAAAGGGATCGCAAGAGGCGCGAAGAAGATCGTGCTGATGCTGAGCTACCCAAGCGATGAAGTGGGAAATGAACTGGTCTCTCTGGACCAGGTGGATGAGGCAGGGATCAACCCCTACAGCGATGTGCTGGATGTGGCGCGTTACAGAGAACTGTTCGGCGAGAATAAGCACCGCTTCACAGGCGTGGATTATGTGGCTTATTACAGTGAGCTGATCCGGGAGCAGGGAGCGGAGGCAGAGGTGATCTTTGCAAATAATCCGCGGGAGATCCTGAAGTATACGAAGCATGTGCTGGCCTGCGACATCCATACCCGGGCAAGGACGAAGCGGATCTTGAAATCTGCGGGCGCAGAGGTGGTGCTTGGGATGGACGACATTTTGACAAGCCCGGTGGACGGCAGCGGATGCAACGAGCGTTTCGGGCTGCTGGGTTCGAATAAATCCACGGAGGAATCGGTCAAGCTGTTCCCGAGAGAGTGTACGGGTCTGGTGGAAGAGGTTCAGAAGCAGATCCTGGAAAAGACAGGGAAGCATGTGGAAGTCATGGTATATGGGGATGGCGCGTTCAAGGATCCGGTAGGCAAGATCTGGGAACTGGCGGATCCGTGTGTATCGGTAGCCAACACGAAGGGGCTGGAAGGCACGCCGAATGAATTGAAGCTGAAATATCTGGCGGACAATGACTTTAAGGAGCTGTCGGGAAAAGAGCTGCAGGATGCGATCTCAAAGAGGATCCAGGAGAAAAAGGAGAATCTGGTGGGAGATATGGTATCCCAGGGGACGACTCCGCGGAGGATCACGGATTTGATCGGCTCGCTCTGCGACCTGACCAGCGGGTCGGGGGACAAGGGGACTCCGGTGATTCTGGTGCAGGGGTATTTTGACAATTATACTCATGGCAAATGAAATTTGCGGTGAGTATTGCGCAGGCGGCAAAAGGGTATCATTTCTGGTGACGTTCAGGCGAGATGAAATCATCGGCCGGCTTATGGAGAGAATCTGTAAGCCGGCCGGTTAAATTTCAGTTCCGAATGTGAAGATGATGATCAGCGCGAAAGGGTAATTATGCGGGAGGTTTTCGGTATGAAGAAAAAAATAATCGTAGCCTGCGGCGGAGCAGTGGCGACTTCGACGATCGCGGCAAAAAAGGTGGAGGAGCTGTGCCGGCAGTACGGGATTGAGGCGGAGATCTGCCAGATGAGAATCTCAGAGGTGGAAGAGAACCTGGAGGGTACGGTTCTGATCGTGACGACTGCCAGGGCAAAAAAAGAATATGGTGTGCCGCTGGTCAGCGGGATGCCGTTTATTACGGGAATCGGGGCGGAAGAGCTGCAGGACAGGATTCTGGAGATACTTCGTCCATAATCAGGAGTCAGCAGAACAGAGACGGGGAATCCACTCTGCTTTTGCCGGGAGCATCTCTGCGGCGGGAAGGACAGATTTTTTTATTAGTGAAAAAAGGAAACATAAAGTATGCAGCTGTTTGGCAGTAACTTGCGGGACGGCTGCATATTTTTATTTAGTGGGAACTTCGTGGTACAGATATATGGATTCTGCGATGGTAAAAAATGTGTATTTAATGTAAATTCAACTGTCTTGTCATATGTAAAACTATGTGCTATAATGATTGCTGTTTGCGGTAGTGAATGAAGCATTGGAGGAAATGGAAGATGACATTGACAGAGGAAATCAACAGGCTGAAAAAGGAAAAGGATGCGGTCATCCTCGCCCACTATTACGCGGAGCCTGAGGTGCAGGCGGTTGCGGACTATGTGGGGGATTCCTTTTATCTGAGCAGGGTGGCCGTGGGGCTTGCGGAGCAGACGATCGTGTTCTGCGGAGTGTCTTTTATGGGGGAGAGCGCGAAAATATTGAATCCGGGGAAAACGGTGCTGATGCCGGATCTGCGCGCGGACTGTCCGATGGCGCATATGGCGGACGCCGGGACGATCCGGCGGATGCGGGAGAAGTATGAGGATCTGGCGGTGGTATGCTATATCAATTCCACGGCGGAATTGAAGAAATATTCTGACGTATGCGTGACCTCGGCAAATGCGGTGGAGATCGTGAAGGCCCTGCCGAACCGGAACATTTTTTTCATTCCGGATAAGAATCTGGCCCATTATGTGGCGGAGCAGGTGCCAGAGAAGCATTTTGTATTCAATGAAGGGTACTGCCCGGTCCATGAAGAACTGCAGCTTCGGGAGCTGGCGGAGGCAAAGGCCATGCACCCGGACGCGGAGGTCCTGTCTCACCCGGAATGCCGGGAAGAGGTGCTGAAACAGTCGGATTACATAGGCAGTACGTCGGGGATCATCCAGTATGCCGCCAGGAGTGCCGGCAGGGAGTTTATCGTCTGTACGGAAAAAGGGGTGCGGTGGAAGCTGGAAAAGGACAATCCGGGAAAGAAGTTTTATTTTACGAAGACAGAGCCGGTGTGCCGGGATATGAAATTGAATACTCTGGAAAAGCTCCTGCATGTGCTGAAAACCGGGGAAAACGCGGTGGAAGTGGATCAGGAGCTGCGGGAGCTGTCGAAGAAGCCGCTGGAAAGAATGCTGGAGCTGGCAAAACAGGAGAAGAAGTTATGAAAATGGAAGCTGATGTGGTAATTGTGGGGACAGGCGCCGCGGGGCTGTTCAGTGCCCTGAACCTGCCGGGAGATAAAAAGATCATCATGATCACGAAAGCGGATCTGGAAAGCAGTGATTCCTTTCTGGCACAGGGGGGAATCTCGGTGCTGCGGGATGATGAGGATTATGACAGCTATTTTGAGGATACGATGCGGGCCGGACATTATGAGAACCGGAAGGAGTCCGTGGATATTATGATCCGGGGATCGAGAGATGTCATTGACAAGCTGGTAGGATTCGGAGTAGAATTTGAACATGAGCAGGCTGAGGATGGGGAATTTCTCTACACGCGGGAAGGGGCGCATTCGAAGCCGCGGATCCTGTATCACAAGGACATTACCGGAAAAGAGATCACCAGCAGGCTGCTGGAGCAGGTGAAGAGGCTGGAAAATGTGATGCTGTACGAGTATACCGCAATGACGGATATTATCGTGGAAAACGGAGCGTGCGTCGGGATACTGGCGGAACGTGTAAAGAGCGACGGGCAGGCGGCGACGGATCCGGAAGCAGCGGATCTGAGAGAATGTCATGCGGAAGATGGTATTTTGCGGGGAGAGGATGCGAGCAGAGAGCGGGAGAAGGCAGAAGCTCCGGGAGAGGATGCATGCAGAGAGCGGGAGAAGGCAGAAGCTCCGGGAGAGGATACGCACAGAGAGCGGGAGAAGGCAGAAGCTCCGGGAGAGGATACGTGCGGGGAACAGATAGAGATCTGCGCCGGCTATACCATATTTGCCACAGGCGGGATCGGGGGACAGTATACCCATTCCACGAATTTTCCGCATTTGACGGGGGATGCGATTGAAATTTCAAAGAAGCACGGCATCCGGCTGGAACATTTGGATTATGTGCAGTTCCATCCGACCACGCTGTATTCGAAAAAGCCGGGGAGGCGGTTCTTGATCTCGGAATCTGTGCGCGGGGAAGGCGCGGTGCTGTATAATAAGAAGAAAGAACGGTTTGTGGATGAACTGCTTCCCAGGGATGTGGTGGCTGCCGCGATCCGGGAACAAATGGAAAAGGACGGGACGGATTTTGTGTACCTGTCCATGGAGCATATTGAGAAAGAGACGATCCTGCGGCATTTTCCAAACATTTACCTGCGGTGTCTGGAAGAGGGATATGATGTATTGAAGGAATGCATTCCGGTGGTTCCGGCGCAGCATTATTTTATGGGCGGCGTGTGGGTGGATTCGGACAGCCGGACCTCTATGCCGCGTTTATTTGCGGTGGGAGAGACCAGCTGCAACGGGGTTCACGGGGCGAACCGGCTGGCAAGCAATTCCCTGCTGGAAAGCTTGGTGTTCGCGAAGCGGGCGGCGATGAAGATCCGGGAGGAAATGGAGTGCCGGCGCAGGGATGATTCGGATGATATAGAATAAATGAAGTGAGGAGAAAAAAGATGAATAAAATTACGGAAACATTGCAGATGGATCATTTGATTATGGAGGCTTTGCGGGAGGATATTTCCAGTGAGGATGTGACCACTAACTCGGTGATGAAGGAGGCCGTGGAAGGGGAAGTGGAGCTGATCTGCAAGCAGGACGGAGTCATTGCCGGGCTGCAGGTGTTTGAACGGGTTTTTCAGCTGCTGGATGGGGAGACGAAGGCGGAGTTTTTCTGCAAGGACGGCGATGCGGTGAAAGCCGGAGAACTGTTGGGAAAGGTGACCGGCGACATCCGTGTCCTGCTCTCCGGTGAGCGTGTGGCGCTGAATTACCTGCAGCGGATGAGCGGCATTGCCACCTATACCCGTTCGGTGGCGGATCTGCTTGCGGGCAGCAAAACGAAACTTCTGGATACGAGGAAGACCACGCCGAATATGCGGATTTTTGAGAAATACGCGGTCCGGGTGGGAGGCGGCTATAACCATCGGTACAACCTTTCTGACGGGGTGCTTCTCAAGGATAATCACATCGGGGCAGCAGGAAGCGTGACAAAGGCGGTCCGGATGGCAAAGGAGTATGCGCCGTTTGTGCGGAAGATCGAAGTGGAGGTGGAGAATCTGGATATGGTGAAGGAGGCGGTGGAAGCCGGGGCTGACATCATCATGCTGGATAACATGTCTGCGGAGGAAATGCGGGAGGCGATCCGTATCATTGACGGCAGGGCAGAGACGGAGTGCTCCGGAAACGTGACGAAAGAGAATATCGGGCGGCTGACGGCTCTGGGAGTGGATTATATTTCCAGCGGCGCGCTGACGCATTCCGCTCCGATACTTGACATTTCGTTGAAAAACCTGCATGCTGTTTCCTAGTACAACGAATAATAAATAACTAGTACAGCATTGCGTATATAATGGTGAATAATGTGCCTGATATTTTTGTCAGGACAAGGCGGAGGAAAGAGGCGATGCGGTGGCATCGTTGATTGACGACAACGCAGTACTGGCAGAAATAGCAGGTGAAGTATTCACCGTTAATTACGCAATTCTGTACTAGGCATAGAAGGTTACTTGGATATTGGTTTGATAGATACCATGAGTGATCTGATTGTAAACTTTATAGGAGCTATTATATTCTCCACAATGGGATATTTTTATGTCAAACACAGGAATTCTAAAAGTTTAGTAAAAGGATTCGTGCCTGAGCCTTGGTCAAAAGAAAAGCATTCTGACATAGAAGATTAGCATTATAAAATTTTGCTGAGAACAACACATTCCAACAATCGTAATAATAGATTTACTAAGAATACTAACAAAAATACTATGTATGGCTTTTTTAATCAAACTGCATTATTAAGTAAGATTATCCGAAGAGTTCTTTAGAAACTGCCGATAGACTGTGCTTTTCATGATGTTTCTTTGATAATAAAACTTTTCGGATAATGCTCTTTATTTCAGTTCTGACATAAAGGGTTATACCGAAAAGTATCTTATCCCGATATTTGAAAAATCCCCTTAATATATAAGCCGAGTAGAAACAAAATTCGGGATAATATTTTCCTATATAAGTGGAGAGGATGCGCAGAAAATTCGGGATAATATTTTTTTAGTTCTTCCATGTGAAGGATATTTCCTCAATAATCTAATCAGCAGGCTACTGCCTGACTATTATAATGAGGAGGCCATGAACAGGGTAAAGGTAACTGACATATCTGAGCTTATATCTCTGGTATGCAAAAAATTAATTGAATACGGTGTCCAACCACACACTGTCTGGTCAGATTACAGCTATAACTACCGTCCAATCCTTCATTTTTTTCAGGAACATGAATGCCCTCAATATGATGAGGCATTATTGGCGCAATACCGGCAGGAGCAACAAAACCGTTACGAGCGGGAAGAAATGGTACGGAAAAACTATTTGAACAAGACAAGGGCTGTTTCGAGGCTGCAGGAATTTTATAACCGTGGGGAACTGTCTCACGTTATAGCAGGCGGTCATGCCAAAAAACATATCAGCATTTCAAATGAAGAACTGCTTCGGGAATTTCTGAACTGGAGTATGCCGGCTAATCCGAAAACACTGCAAGATATGGAATGGGCTGTCAGACAGTATCTTTTCTGGCTGGAATGTCAGGGAGTAGATAATACTCTGGATGTAAATACGCACAGCTTTTCAGGGTTTATGACAATGGCGGCAGGTAAATACTCAGAAGGCAGCCTGCATGATCTTCAGCTTTTCCTGAAAAAGTTCCATCAGTTTCTGAATACGGAGAAGGGGTTGGAGATCCCTTATGAATTTGTCCTGTCACTGCCTGTTATACGGAAAAAGAGGGTGTTCCCTCCACTGACAAAGGATGAAATACAAAGGACCGTTGCCCAGATTGACCGTTCAACGGTTATGGGGAAACGGGATTATGCAATCATTCTTCTCGGTGCCAGGAACGGTCTCAGGGGATGTGATATCATCCATCTGAAGCTGACAGATATTGATTGGAGAGCCGGGGAAATCAGGCTCATTCAAAAGAAAACCGGAAATCCCCTTGTGCTGCCGCTTTTGCCTGATGTAGGGGAAGCTTTAAAAGAATATATTTTGAATGGCAGGCCCGATTCTTCATCTGAATTTATTTTTTTGAGGGCGGTGCATCCATATCTGCCCTTCAACAAAACAGTGGCATTAACGCATCTCTGGTCAGGTTACCAGAAAAAAGCCGGTATCGAACGCTATGCCCATGACGGGAAAGGATTCCATGCACTGAGGCGTACACTTGGGAAGGAGCTTACCCTTGCAGAAGTTCCTGTTACAACAACTGCACAGATCCTTGGACATCGGAGTATGGATTCTTCAAAACAGTATATTTCCTTAGACAGCTATCATTTGAAAGAATGTGCCCTGGACTTTTCCGGCATTGAAGTCACATTGGAGGGATACGGCCATGAATCATGATTACGTCAGTTGTTTTGCCGAATACATCAAGGGGATGCTGGATGCCAGGGATGCACTTGGTTATGCACGGGAACCACATGCGGCAACCCTGCTTAGTTTTGACAAGTATTGTTCTATGCAACATCCAGACTGCGTGGAGCTTACAGAGCACCTGGTCATGCCATGGGTTCTTAAGGATGGTAACGATACAAAAGGAATAAAAGGCAGGGCATCTGCCATCCGCCTGCTGGCACAGTATATGAATATCAGCGGACAGGAGGCTTATGTATTGCCAGACCGTTATTTTGGGAATCCCAAGCCAAAAGAAACCTATATTTTTTCAGATAACGAATTATCTTCCTTGTTTTCTGCGATTGATACATTGCCGGAAGACAAGAAGATTCCGTATACCCGGCAGATGCTTCCTGTGTTGTTCCGCCTGATCTACACCTGTGGGCTGCGTCCGCAGGAGGGAAGGGAATTGAAAAGAAGGAATATTAATTTTCAAACAGGTGAAATCCTCATTACCAATACAAAGAAGAAGAAAGAGAGATTTGTCGTCATGTCTGATGATATGCTTATGCTCTGCAGACGTTATGATAAGATGCGTCAGTTTTTCTATGAAGATAATCCGTATTTCTTCCCTGGATCTTCCGAGGGGCCTCTGGATGGCCAATGGTTAAACCGCCAGTTCCAGAAATGCTGGCAGACTGTAAATTCAGGCGTTCCCAAAGAGCAGCTTCCATCCGTAAGGGTTTACAGCCTCCGTCATCAGTTTGCCACTGCCAATGTAAACCGATGGCTAAACGAACAGAAAGATCTGGACGCCATGCTTCCGCGCTTAAGAGCCTATATGGGCCATTATACTTTGAAGGAGACTGCTTACTATGTACATCTCCTCCCTGAAAACTTATCTAAAAACAGGGGGATTGACTGGGAAGCCTTTTCCGAGATCATTCCGGAGGTGGAACCATGGCAAGAATGAATGGAAATCTGTTATACACACTGATTCATGACTTTCTGACAGACTATCTGCCGCAGAAGCGGAACTGCAGCCGTCACACAGTCAAAGCATACCGTACAGCATTAAACCAGCTGCTTGATTTCGCAAAAGATCAAAAACAGATCCGGTTGATAGATATCACATTTGACACACTGGATAGCGAAATGATTGCGGAGTATCTTGATTTTTTAGAAAACACCCAGAAATGCAGCATAAAAACACGAAACCATAAATTAAACTGCCTGCGGTCTTTTTACAGCTATGCGGTAATGAGGGACACTTCCCTTGTAGTTTATCAGGCGGATTTATTTTCAATCCCTTTTAAAACGGTGTGAAAGTAGAAACGGTTGACTATCTGAGCGAGAATGCTGTTAAAGTTCTTCTGGAGCAACCGGATGTAAAAAGAAGAAAAGGTGTACGTGACCAGTTCCTTATGCTTTTAATGTATGATACAGCTGCCCGGATTCAAGAGATCATAGATCTGAGGATTTGCGATATCCGTCTCGGAAACGCTCCACAGGTAAAGCTGCATGGAAAAGGAGATAAATACCGTTCCCTTCCACTTATGAAAAAAACAGTATTGCATTACCACAACTATATGCAGGCATTTCATTCAGGTGAGGCCGAACGATCTCCAAAAGCATTATTTTATACGATACGCAAAAGCATATATAGTCCAATATCTGATGATACGGTCAGGGCATTTATGAATGGATATGCAAAAAAGGCACATATGATATGCCCGGAAGTTCCAGAAAAAATCCACCCGCATATTTGGAGGCATAGCCGTGCAATGCATCTGTATCAGCATGGGATGGATCTGACAACACTTTCTCAATGGCTTGGGCATGTAAATCTTTCCACAACCTTAATTTACGCACATGCTGACACAGAGATGAAGCGTAAAGCCATGGAAGAGGCAACGGGTGATTATTTTCCAAGAGTTTCTGCAGAAAAATCCCCGTATGATGTCAATGATGATGCTGTATTGAAACGTCTGTATGGATTGAAATAAAAAAATCTTATCCCGAATTTTTAAGAAGAACACTGGCAACGGGCTGGAAAATCTTATCCCGAATTTCTATATGAGAAAGCCCAATTTATAAGCCTTTATTAAAGAATTCGGGATAAGATACTTTTCGGTATAACTCTAAGAAAGTGGCGGCTTCCGCTGTGTGGGCTTCTGCTGATACCCTCGACGGAGAGGGCGGGGTTTCTGGCAACTTTGCGGCGGTATTTCGCTCTCAATATCTTTAGTGCCGCAAGCGGGGATTTTGCCAAAGCAGCGGCGATATTTCTCCCTCTAATACTTCAAACCAGCAAAAAGCAAAATGAACGTTAATTTGCGGAAATTTCCCCTCATTCCTTACAAAACCACGCAAGCCGGAATAGGCGGGAATTTTCAGAAATTTCTTTCTATCCCCTTTGCACGGCATAATACCGACGATTTTTGAAAATGCC
>Ga0137308_101161_pt1 | contig 29351 bp, 24 predicted proteins | sample Inofrocosms_June_FD_97181 | JGI IMG/M metagenome (GOLD analysis project Ga0137308, IMG submission 97181) | Mouse cecal microbial communities from Vienna, Austria - N-Acetylneuraminic and N-Acetylglucosamine D2O microcosms_June | ecosystem: Host-associated > Mammals > Digestive system > Large...
AAATTGCTTTTCCATATGTGAAAAAACAGAAACAGCGCCTGTCTTAACAATCGTTCCTGCTGTCTGCATTCCCTGCTATGCACCTTTCATTTGATGCAATTTCCCACAAAGCGTAAAATACATCTGCTAAAAAGCATTTTTAAGACAGGCGATAAAAATACTGTCTCTTTTTCGGCAAATCTTCAAGGTTTTGTATTTACTTTTTAACTGTCGTATAAGTACAAGTATATCCTGTATTTATACGTTTTATACATATCATATAAAATTTAATTATATTTTAATTAGTATAATATTGTTTTGTTCTATCAATGTTTAAAACGAATTATCTCTATTCTTTTGCAAATAACTATGCATAAATAGGCTTATAACTTGCTTATTAATGAAACTCATCGCCTGCCTGGAAACTTCTTAGATTTTTTTCTCTGCCAGCTTTCCGCCCATATTTTTTATATCTTATTACCGAAATTCTAAATTTTTCTGGACAAAATGCTATTAAAAAAATAATACCCATCTGTCTATCTGCCGTTTAATATCCCTTCACACGAAAGCCCTGTTCCTGTTCTTTAAGCGGCAGTTCTTCACTCTCGATCTTATGAATTGCAATAAAAGAATCTGTTTGGAGCATCTTCAGCATTTTCTGGATCTGCGCTTCACTCCCCTGTGCTTCCATTTCTACTGTTCCATCCTGCTGATTTTTGACCCAGCCTGTCACACCAAGTCCTTTTGCTGCATAAGATGCCCGGTATCGAAATCCTACCCCTTGCACCCTGCCTGTAAAAATCATATGCATACGTACTTTTCCCATAAATTCCTCACTTTCTTTTTCGCACAAATAAATAACCTGTATTTTCTAATATTTTCCAAACTATTGTTCCACCGTATCATAGTATCTATTTTTTGTCAAATAAAACAGCTTGCTTTCTGAACAAACCTATGCTAATCTGAATACAAACAATTTTTATATCCCAATTTTTTCAGCCAATCCACAAGATTTTGTCAGCTTGGAAAATCGGGTACATTTGAAAGGAGAACAAATATGGCAGTGATAACCGTTACAACACAAAATTTCGAGACTGAGGTGATACAGGCAAAGCAGCCTGTCATTGTTGATTTTTGGGCAGACTGGTGCGGACCGTGCAAACGTCTTTCACCTGCAATAGAAGAACTTGCAGGACAGGCACCAGAAATCAAATTCTGTAAAGTCCATGTAGATGAACAACCACAGCTTGCTACCCAGTTCCATGTTATGAGTATCCCAACGCTTATTTCTTTCAAAGACGGCAGCCAATATAAAACCTCTGTTGGGCTGATTTCTAAAAATGAGATCCTGGAACTTGTAAAATAAGTATTTGTCTGACAAGCTGGATTGTTAAATTTCAACAATTCGTCGGGTACTACAGCAAACATTCTTTACTCTGCATTTCTCAAGGTGCTGTTATAGACAGATTTTCTATTCAAATAACTGTGATTTTATTGTTTCATATAGTTGATTTCTGACTGAATGGAGCACTAGTACAGCATTGCAGAAATAACAGTGCATACAGCACCCGCTATTTCCGCCATCACCGCGTTGTCGTCAGTCAACGATGCACCCGGCATCGCCTCCTTCCTCCGCCTTGTGCTGACAAAAATAACGTGCACTGTATTCACTATTATTTCTGCAACGCTGTACTAGACATATTTGAAATGTTCGTTGTAGTACCCGGTATAGCTATTACTTACAACTGTATAACTCTACAAATCAAAGACCTGTTTTTAAAATAAAAGTACTGCCGTACAGTTTATCTGATTTCGTGTGCTTTAAGTCTGCGCAAAGTTTTGACTTGATAAACAGCAAAAACAGAGTTGCCACACCAGGCGAAAAAGTATTCTATATAGTAAATACCTTCTACATCCAGTATAACACCCCTGTTTAACTCTGTGTTAATTTTTAATATGATCTTATTAGATACTTTCAGCATCATAAGTATCCAAAAAATGATGCTTCTTTCCATCCTGTTTATACGCAATAACCGTACTTAAATTTACATTTTCTACACTTTTAAATAAATTCCCTTCAATGTATGGATTCTTTTCTTTTAAAGACCGGATTAACTCTTTGATCTCTTGGCGTTTAGAATACATTTCTCCATTGCTGTTGTTAAAACAGGTATCCGTAAAATGACAGGCACACTGCAAAAAACGCAAACCGTTATAATCCCTCCAATGCTGGATATCTGCTTCTCGTACAAAGTACAGCGGACGAATCAGTTCCATACCTGGAAAATTTGTACTATGCAGCTTTGGCATCATCGTCTGGATTTGTCCTCCGTACAGCATCCCCATTAAGATCGTTTCAATAACATCATCGTAATGATGGCCAAGCGCAATTTTGTTACAGCCAAGTTCTCTTGCCTTACTGTATAAATAACCCCGCCGCATACGTGCGCACAAATAGCATGGAGACTTTTTGATCTTATCAACGGCATCAAATATCTGTGACTCAAAAATAGTGAGCGGAAGATTCATAATCTGTGCATTCTGTTCAATCTGGCTGCGGTTCACTGCATGATATCCAGGGTCCATGACTAAAAAAACCAACTCAAAATAAAATTTCTGGTGTTTTTGCAGTTCCTGAAAGCATTTTGCCATCAACATGGAATCTTTTCCGCCGGAAATACAGACTGCTACTTTATCGCCTTCTTGCAGTAACTTATATGTATTAATCGCTTTCGCAAACCTGCTGAAAATCTTTTTATGAAATTTTTTACGGATGCTCAATTCGATCTGTTTCGAGCGAGCCTCTTTATTTTCCAAAACTTCCATTTCATCCTCTGTTCCATAACCTGAAGCTGTCACAAATTCTCCTTTCATACGATCTTACATCTGGCTGTCGCCGCGGCACATGCAAAGTTCATAGCCAATGGAGCGCACACGGTTTTCCAATAATTGCCTGCCTTGCGCAGATTCTTCTCCTGTGCTGATTTTATTATCATAAAGCTGGTACTGTTTGCGTATCGCTATTGGCGATAGATTAGGCATTACTACATTTGCGCCTGCAAGAATTCCCCGTTCACGTCCTTGCGGATGGATTGTCCCAAGTGCGGTCGTTGCTGGAAGTAATATTTTAGGAAGCATTAAGCGGACTATCGCCAGCAGTTTTAACGTCATATCAAGTGTACCAGATGTTTCTTTTGCAAATGGTGTATCTTTTTGCGGAATAAAAGGGCCGATTCCTGCCATATGAGGCTGAAGCTGCTGTAAATACCGAAGATCAGCGATCAGCAAATCTAGTGTCTGTCCCGGAGAACCTACCATAAATCCTGCCCCAGTCTGATATCCAATCTCTTTTAACTGTGCCAGGCATTCCTTCCGCTTTAAAAGGCTCATTTTCTCTGGATGCAGCACTTTGTAATGCCCTTCATCTGCGGTTTCATGGCGCAGCAAATAGCGGTCTGCTCCGCAGTTATACCAGTATTGGTATATATCCTTTTCCCATTCGCCAAAAGACAGAGTAACTGCACAACCTGGACATGACCGTTTGATCCAGCGAACTATTTCCCCAATGTCTTTTGCTGTAAATCCTGGATCTTCCCCTCCTTGCAGTACGAACGTACAAAATCCAAGTGCATAGCCTTCCTTTACGCAGGCATAAATCTCCTCTTTTGACAGCCGGTAGCGCTGCACGTTTCGATTTTCACACCGAATTCCGCAGTAATAACAATTATTTCTGCAATAATTCGTAAACTCAATTAAGCCGCGTGCATATATTTTTTTACCATAATGCCTCTGGCACTGTTGCCTTGCATTTTCATATAGCACATCCAATACTTCTTGATCCGTTTCCATTAATAATGTTTTCAATTCCTGATCTGGCAGTGTCTGGTTTACACGCAGATGCGAAATCAGTTCTAACATTTTCTTTCTGTGACTTGGTCGTTCTATTGTTCTTCCTCCTAATTTTTATATGCTTACTTTTTTTCTTCCAACATTGATAAAAGATCTTTCAATTCCTCTTCCGCAATTTTTGTATATTGGCTCAGTTCTGCGGCAGATGGCAGCCTTTGCAGTTGCTCAGCCAAATATTTTTGTGCCTCATACACTAACGCTGCTTTCGCAAGCAGCGACTGGTCCATATCGGCATCTGCTTTCCTTTTTCGAACATAATCATCTATCGCATCCTTTGCGGCTTTTGCAAGCATCATTTCAAAGTCAGCTTCTTTGCCTGAGCCAAGCATCTGCTGCAAGGCAAGAAATACTCCCATATTTCCTTCCTGTATAAGATCCGCGGCTTCTTTTTTGCCTACTGCCTGTACTTTCAACTTGACTAGTTCTGTAACTTTATATATCCACTGTTCTGACAACTTTTGCATTGCTGTCTTATCACCGGAAATTAGCTGATGATATAATCTTTTTTCTTCCTGCTGCACCAGACGCGGAATCTTTTTCAGATCTTCTAGATACAGTTTTAAAAAATCCGTATCTGGAAGTTTCTGCTGTCCGTCTGCCTCTTTTTCTGCTGTTAAACCGATTGCTCCACCATCAAATGCTTCTTTCTGCGGCATCTGTAAATATTCATAAATCAGATCCTGCTGCTGTTTGGATAATTCCATACCATGAAAAGATTCCTTGATCATTTCTTTTGTCAAAGATTTTCCAGATGTCTTTCTGGCTTCTTCAAGGGAATGCAAAATTTCTACAAAACTGTCTTTTTCAAAATGGCCCACTGTTTTCAACCTTCCATATTCCGAATATTTCCATTTTTTACATTCTTTTCAATCCAGTTTTCTTTTGCATATGCCCACAATTCTTTTGATCCTTCTTCTGTATGTACATTTCGCGCTAGGACTTGCGAAATATTTACACAATGCTCCAGCCAGGATTTGCCGTTCGTAGCATCATTCAGCATCAATGGCTGAAGATGGTCCATTGCACGTGCGAATTTCGCCTCTGGGGTCTTTGCCTCCTCAAATTCTTCCCATAAACCACGAAGTTCCTGCTTTTGGTCTTCCGGCAAAAGCCCATAAATACGATTTGCTGCTCGTTCTTCACGTTGCCGTTGTGTTTTTTTTGCTTCTTCGTCGTATGCATAAGTATCTCCTGCATCAATTTCTACGACATCATGCAGCAAAATCATTGTCACCGTTTTTAAAACATCTATTTTTTCGTTTGCATAATCGCTTAGCAGTACTGCCATAACCGCAGAATGCCATGCATGTTCTGCATCATTCTCCTTCCTCGATGCATCAGAAATATATGTCTGGCGCCCGATCTTTTTTTCTTTATCGATCTCACGTATAAAAGCAAACTGCTTGTCTAATCGTTCCTGCTCCATTCTGCTTTTCTCCCTTTTTCTATTTTGCCAATCCTTTTTTATCTTCTCCATATTGATATGCAAACGGACGGCTTTCTTCATATGGATTTACATGTACCATAATATGCTTTACATTTGGAAATTCCTGCTCAATCTGATTATGAACTTCTTCTGCAATCGCATGTGTCTCGCGCAGCGTCTTCCTTCCATCCGCTGCAATCTCTACATCAACATAAATCCGGTTTCCAAATTCCCTTGTTGTTAACGCATCTACCCTCATTACACCCGTCTGCCTTAACACTGTGCTGCGAAGCTGGGCTACCATGCTGTCGTCACAGGACTTATCTACCATCTTATCGATCGCATCTTTAAAGATGTCATACGCCGCTTTCACGATAAATATACAAATGGCAACTCCGGCGACAGAGTCCATAACCGGAAACCCCAGCCTCGCGCCAAAAATCCCAATAAACGAGCCTACTGAAGAAAGCGCGTCCGAGCGATGATGCCAGGCATCTGCCATCAGTGCCCCACAATTCACCCGCTTTGCATAAATCTTTGTATACCAAAACATCCATTCCTTGACAACAATCGAAAGAATAGCCGCCACCAGTGCCAATGCTCCTGGAACCGCTAATTCCTCATAGTTTCCAGATAGAATATTTCGGATACCGTAATAGCCAATCCCGATTCCTGTCAAAAAAAGCACAACTGCCAATAAAAGTGCAGCCACACACTCCATGCGCTCATGCCCATAAGGATGTTCTTTATCTGCTTCTTTCCGCGAAAGCTTAACGCCTACGATTACAATAAACGTACTAAATACATCCGATGCCGAATGCACCGCGTCTGAAATCATTGCTTCAGAAGACGCCAAGATGCCGGCAGCCAGCTTAAACACTGATAAAAATACGTTTGTAAAAATACTGGTTTTTGAAACCTTCATAACAACCTGTTCTGTCAGATCATCTGCTTGCCCTGGATTTCTGTCCATTCAAAGCCTCCTTATATGGTACCGGCAATCCACACCTGCCTTATATATATCCTTTATCTTATGCTGGTTTTGTCTGCCGTGATACTGGTATTATGCGGTTTTGCAAGAAGATTTGGCATGTATTGTCTCCACGACTGCTTTTGTCTTCCATTTTCCCTGTAGGACACGTATCACGTTTGCCGCACCTGTCAATGCCCATGTCAGCCCGTTTGTATACCAAACACCCCAGATTCCAACTGCCGGAAACATCATCATCGCCCATGCAAAACCAACTCTTCCGATTACTTCCGTAACACCATTAATCATTGCAAAAGCCGCGTCCCCTACTCCATTGAGCATACCGCGCATAACATATATAAGTCCCAGCCCAATATACATCAAGCTTGTAATTTGAAGCCCTTTTGCCCCGATTGCAACTACTTCCGGTTCATTTACAAACAAACGGACAATCCCGTCGCCAAATAAAAACATCACGGAAACCATTACAAAGCTAAAGGCAACAACAATTCCAATGCTGACTTTACATCCAGCAGTAACTCTATCATAACGCCCTGCACCTGCATTTTGGCCTGCAAACGTAGATACTGCCATGCCAAGGGAATTAAAAGGCTGCTGTACCAACTGCTCTACGCGGCTCGTTGCTGTATATGCCGCCATAACGACTGCGCCATACCTGTTCACTACACTTTGCAGTGATACGCAGGAAAATGCAATCAACGCATTTTGTGCTGCAATCGGCAGTCCAAGCCGAAGGCTTTTCTTTAAAATTGCCTTATCGAACTGAAAATGCCGCCTCTGCAACTGCAAATAAGGATTTTTTCGTATTCCAAACCAAACAGATCCTATCATTGCAGTCACCTGAGAAATCACAGTCGCCCATGCCGCCCCGGCTACTCCCGTTTGAAAAACAAGTACAAACAAAAGATCCAACACAATATTAATCACGCTTGCAGCCGCCAAAAAGACCAAAGGCGTCTTTGAATCTCCCAATGCCCTTAATATTGCTGAAATCATATTATATCCTGCCACAACAACCGTAGCTCCGCATACAATTCTCATATAAACAAGGGCATCTACAAAATTTTCCTGCGGCGTATGCATAACCCGCAAAATTGGCTCAGCAAGAAGCACGCCGCAAAAGCTCATCAAGATTCCCGCAGCAAAAGTAATATAAACGGCATTTGCAATGACCTTTTTTACATAATCTTCCTGCCCTGCGCCAAAATATTGCGAAATCAGGATGCCAAGTCCTGCACCCAGCCCCATGCACAAAGAAAAAAACAAAAAATTCAGGCTTCCCACGGATCCCACGGCACCCAGCGCATGAGAACCGACGAATTTCCCTACAATAGCTGAATCTGCCATATTATAAAACTGTTGGAAAATATTGCCAATCAACATCGGAAATGCAAAGCGCAGCAACAGGCTGGCTGTATTTCCTTTTGTCATATCACTTATATACTTTCTTTCCATTCTTTCCTCCAAAACCCATTATGTGACTTTTCCGCATATGCTGCTCTCACATAAATGCTGTTCCTTGCACAATGCATTTACCGCAGCTTCAAAATCAGCCAGCTTCTGCGCTTTTTTCATCTGTTTCCAATACCGTTTTGGCTCTGTAAAATCCAGGCACATGTACATCCATAGTTCTTTCATTTTAAACAGTACATGTTTCTCGCCTGACATAACGCTCTGATAGCCTTCCAGCAGCAGCCGATACATTTCATACCGCCGTTTTCTCTCCTCCTGCTCTTCCTTTGCATTCATAAAACGTTTGAAAACAGCCGTTTTCTCAGCCTTTCTTTTATCGCCGCTATATTCTCTTTGCTTTTTCAGTTCTTCTGCCAGGCGCGGATTGGCAAGCATCCCCCGCCCCATCATAACGGCACCAAGCTCTGGAAATTGTTCGCAAAGAGGTGCAAAGCTTTCACACCCAAAAACATCCCCATTATAGCAAAGCTCCCATTTTACATTTTTTTGTACCTGGTACGCCCATGAAAATGCTTCGAGATTAGGGGTATTATTATAAAAGTCCGCCTGCACACGAGGATGTACGATCAGCTCCGACAATGGAAACTTGCCAAAAATTCTCAGAAGCATGGCAAACTCCTTCGGATCTTCCTTTCCGATTCTTGTTTTTACCGATAATTTAATTCCATCCAACGCAAGCTTACCGCATACTTCATCAAAAAAGCCTTCCAACCGGTCTGGTATTGTCAAAAATCCTGAACCGCGTTTTTTAGATACGACCGTTTTCGACGGACATCCCAAATTCAAATTCACTTCCTGATACCCATATTCCTGCCAAAGAACATGTGCAATCTTTAAAAATTGCTCTGCATCGTTTGTCATCACCTGCGGAATCACCGTTATTCCTGCGTTATGTTCCGGCAAAATATCGTTTCGCTCTTTCGTGCTTAACTGCTTTTTTTCCTTTGGCACAAGAAATGGTGTATAATAGCGGTCTACCCCTGGATAATATGCATGATGCGCCTGTCTGTACAAATAGCCTGTGATGCCTTCTAACGGTGCAAAATAATATTTCATCATCACTTTAAAGGCGTGAAAGGAACTGGTCAAGGCGCTTTCGTACAACCTCTTCCCCAAGTACTTTCATAATTGTATACAAGTCTGGTGAATTTTTATGCCCTGTAACTGCAACACGTATGATCGAACACAGATCCGATATGGACCCCTTGTAGTCTTCTGGATGCTTTTTATATTCTTTCATATTTGGGCAGTACCCCATCGGCTCACCAAGCAGCTTCATCTGCTCAAACCACTCGCCCGTTTCTAAAAACAGATCCTTTTTATAAGCACATACTGCTTCTTTTAGTTGCTCTTTTGTATATTTGTCATCAAGCTCATAAGTAACTTTCTGCTCAAACTTATCCTGTGGCTGATATAAATAATCGAACATCTGCATCAGTTCATTCCACTTTGCCACATCTTTGCGAACTTTTTTACCCGACATTTTCCATAAACCTATCGTTTCCTGGAACTGCTTGCTATGTGACATAGCAAACTCGTATAAATCCGGTTCGTAAATACCCGCCCATGCCAAGATCTGTTTCTCACATTCAGAGATAGAAAAAGACGCAATCATCTCCCTGCTTACATTCAAAAGCTTCGCCATATCAAAAAGTGCACCGCTGACAGGCATTTTCGAAATAGAAAGCTGGAAATCTTCACCGCTTTTTTCCGGGTTCGCGATATGCCATTCTTCATAATCTGAATTCGCAACTGTAAGCAAATATTCTTTCACGCTGTCTGCCGGAAATCCCTGTTCCAAATAATAGCTTACCGCTGCTTCAGGGTCTTTTCGCTTACTGAGCTTCCTCTTCGCTGTACCATCCATTTTCATTATAGGCGAAATATGCAAATAATCCGGTGCTTGGAATCCACACAAATCAAACATCTGTTTATGAACCGGATAAGATGCCATCCATTCATCCCCGCGCACAACAAGATTTGTCCTCATAAAATAGTCATCTACCACATGTGCAAAATGATACGTTGGAATCCCATCCGATTTTAAAAGAACGATGTCCATTTTATTCTCTGGCATCTCAATGCTTCCGCGGATTGGGTCTGTATATACCACATGCTTTCCCTCCGCTTGTGGTGCCTTCAAACGTATAACATAAGGAATCCCTGCATTGACTTTTTCCTCAATCTGTTCATAAGACAAATTACGGCAGCAAGCGTATGCCCCATAATAACCAATATCATCCTTTTTTTCTTCCTGTTCCCGCCGGATTTTATCCAGGCTGTCCGCCGTGCAAAAACATGGGTAGGCATGTCCCGCCCGCATAAGCTCTTTTACACAAATCTGATATATTTCTTTTCGATCGCTCTGCTTGTATGGGCCATAAGCTTTTTCTCCGCCAGCAAACGGGCCTTCATCAAATTCAACGCCGTAACCAGCCAGCGACTGGATAATCTCCTGCACGCCCCCTTCCAATTCGCGCTTTTTATCCGTATCTTCAATTCTAAGATAAAAAACGCCATTTGTCTGTCTGGCGAGCCTACTGGAAATCATCGCTGCATATAATCCACCAATATGCATATAGCCCGTCGGGCTTGGCGCAAAACGTGTAACATATGCCCCTTCTGGCAGCTCTCTTTTTGGAAAACGCTCTTCTAACTGTGCAATCGTTCCTCTTATATTTGGAAATATCAGTTCAGCTAATTTATTACCATCCATTTTATCCTCTCCTGCTTGTCTTAAATTTGGCTGTTATCACATTATACTATTTTTTTGTGGAAATGCAATTCTTTCTTTCCATTTTTTAAGAATAATTTTAAAATCAGGGATTTTCTTTCTATAAATATAGTAGTCTGACTGTTGCTAGAATTTTTAATATAACCGTTAAGAACATTTCTGGATCACGGGGAGTGCCGCATGAGCATTCCCTCATGCGGCTGAGTTATGAAAAATTATATCAGCTTGTCAGCTAATACGTGTTCTATCTTACTTGCTTCTTGTGATAACTTTGTGAACACAATCTAAAAAAAGCCTAAAAATTATAAACGGGAAATTTTATAAAATATAATAATACGCATTATCAAAAACATATGTTCTATTTTAAAGTAATATCAAATTGCTGCTGTTATTTCCTTTAACCATGCAAGTTCTTTTTCATTTAACATGCTTCCAATTTTTGCGACAATTTCTTTATGATAATTGTTCAGCCAATCACGTTCCCACGTTTCTAATTCCTCTGCAAGAATTGCTTCTCGTTCAAACGGTACAAGCGTCAATGTTTCAAATCCTAAAAATCTGCCGTAGGAATTTTTTTCCAATTCTTTACAAAGAATTAAATTTTCCAGCCGTATCCCAAATTTTCCTTCTATATAAATTCCTGGCTCATTTGAAGTGACCATGCCCGGCTCTAACTTCACGCTTTCTTCGCCGCTTTCACTAAGCACGCTGCGAAAGCAGTTTGGTGGCTCATGTACACTCAGCAAATAACCTACCCCATGTCCAGTCCCATGCTTATAATCCATCCCTTCCTGCCACAGCGCTTTTCTTGCAAGGCAGTCCAGGCTGATCCCACAGGCACCATATTTGAATTTCGCTGCTGCAAGGTTCAAATTTCCTTTCAGCACGAGCGTATAAGCATGTTTTTGCTCCTGTGTCAACGCCCCAAGTGCAATCGTCCTCGTAATATCTGTCGTCCCTTCCATATAATGTCCGCCAGAATCAATTAATACTAAATTTTCTGCTTGAAAAGCAAGATCCGTTTTCGGTGTCGCACTATAATGTACAATCGCACCATGTCTCGCATATCCGACAATCGTATGAAAGCTTGGCCCCAGATAATGTTCCTGCTCTTTGCGGAATTCTTCTAATTTTTCTGCCGCTGTAATTTCTGTAAGCAGTTTTCTTTCCTTTCCCTCACAGTCATCGTCATCCATTATATGTAAATCCTTACTTAGAGAACTTATGTTTGCTGCATCTTTTTCTATATTTTTTCGTACCTGTGTTTTCAGCCAATACATAAATTTAATACATGCTGCTGCATCTTTCTCATGCGCTTTTTTCATATTTTCAATTTCTATTTTATTTTTTACTGCTTTCATTAGCAATGTAATATTTTTTCCTTCAAGAACCTTTCGCATTCCTGCCTGTACTTTTTTCTGTGTGCATTCATACAAGAGCATATTTGTCCGGTTCGGATCAAGATATAAAACTTCCGTATCCATTTCTTTTAAATAAGAATAAATATCTTCATAATTACGAATTATAATTCCATCTTCTTTCAGACGTTCGGCCAGTTGCCAGCTAACTGCCTGCTTTTGTACGAACCATACTGTATGCTGTTTCGAAACAACAAGATAGCTGAGAACCAATGGTGTACAGGCAATATCATTGCCACGAACATTTAATGCCCATGCAATATCATCCAAGGATGAAATCACAGTACATTCTGCACCTTCCTCTACTAATTTTGTCCGTATTTGATCAATCTTTTCTGCCCTTGTATTTCCTGCATAACAAATATCCAGTTCCCATGCTGGCATACAGGACATTTTCGGCCTGTCGTTCCAAACATCCCCCGCCAAATCACATTCCAATCGAATCGTAATCTTTTTTTTCTCCAATGCCTTTTTCAACTTTCGATACGCATTTACACTGATTGTCCTGCCATCTACGCCAACAGACATATGTTCGAGTAAATTTTGTTCAAGATACTCTTCCAGCTCAGGCACATCATCTTCTCCTTTTCTAAATAATATGATTCCACTTCCTTCTAATTCTTTTTCAGCTTGCAAAAAATATCGCCCGTCAGTCCATAAACCAGCTTTATCTTCTAAGATAACAAGGTTTCCGGCTGAACCTGTAAAGCCAGAAATATATTCTCTGCACTTAAAATAATCACCTACATATTCAGATTCATGAAAATCACTGCTTAGTATCATAAATGCGTGAATATTTTCCTGTTTCATCCTCTGGCGGATTTTTTCTAATTTTGTTTGCGTCCTTAATTCACTTTGCATATTTTGTATCCTTTCTATTAGAAAATATAGTAAATAACGCAACTTTCTCAGCAAATATCTTCAAACAAAGCCTGCATAAATACCGCCTGAGAGTTCATCCATTCGGTTACTTTACTTTTGATACAGGTTATGCTATCTGCTGACAAAGCAGAAATGTGTTCCACAAACAGAGCCATAAGGCTCTGAAGTGCATTGATTAAGTCCATGCCTTGGATGTCTTCACAAAACATGAAGAATCGTTCGCCATAGGTTTTCTCGTTATTTTCCATACGGCGTATCCATTCCAGTATGTTATATCTGGTGAATACAATCACTGTATGGCTGACCATGGTGTCACATGTACGGCTCTGGAATTCCGTACCGAGTTTCAAAAAAGACTTTGATACCTAAAAAATGCATTCCATTGACCATCTGTTTCCATAAATGCGTACAATTTCCGCATCGCTTATGATGCAGTCTATACTGAGCAGTTACAGGCATTCACTTTTTTTGCAGTTATTGACAATGACGATTTTAACGGGATTGCAGCTTCTGGCTTTGGTAAAAGGCTTTCCCTACGAGCTTTGTAACCTTGGCGCGGTGGTCGGTCTTTTCGGATATTTCTTGGTAGCAGTTGCTTTTCTTTGCAAAGGAAAGCAGGTTAAAACCAACTGGCACAAAATTGTAGCCGTCAGACCATCCAAGCGTAAGTATGGTAAATCCCTTCTGGTATTTATGTTCCACATGGCCATATACCCGTGCGAGGAGCTCCACGGGTTTACTGCGGTTGCGTTTGACTACAGAATCATCCTGAACCAGCACTTTTATCCGCTCCGTATTTTCATTTTGGCTCATTTGGTTTATCATAAGATTAGCATCTCTTCTTTTGGGAATTTGATGTGGTAATCTTATGATACCAGAGATTTGGTGCTATTTTAATGTTTAGACACCAATTTTCATATTATTTTGCGTGTAAATTCAAGCTTTTTTCCCTGTTTTGCTGATGGGAAAGTTGAGTAAGTAATAAAATAAAACTAAACTTTTTATGTACATAAAAAACTTATCCATATAATTAAATTTTTAGAAAATAATAATCTCTGATCTACCGAACGAATTTTCTAATGTTTCAAAAAATTCATATTGTTAATGCTTGTATCTGCTATTTTATATTATACAAAATTTAAACATACTATTCAATATTATATGCTATTTATTTTCCTTTTGCAAAAGTGTTTTAGAAAAAGTGAAGTGCTTCATTTTGTTTTATCATAATATATATTTTTTCAGCTTTAAATCAAATTGTCTGCATTTTTTCAGTAATGTCCCATCCAGTTAGGCAATAGAATAATGTATTGAATACATTGTACTGTGTTGGAGCGAACAAATTTGAATTCTAACCGAACTTTGATTAGGTATGGCTTTTTTCATGAAGAACAGCCAGGACAGGGGATTGGCACGTCCTGACTGCTTTTCGTAAATATTACTAAAACAAGCTAGATATAGTTTGTTTCAAGTTCAAACAACCAGGATTGTGTTATAATAGCATATAATTGAAGTATTTGCTGTAGTACTAGGAAAATTTTTAACGGCAATCCTCTCTCTTTGCTGCAACAAACTATGTAACTCTATTGGATAGAAATTTAACGATGCAATAGAGCAAATTTTACAATACTTTAAATTTTACTCTATGGAACAGTTATTACATTGTAAATGTTTTTTCTTTTTACATAAGTGAAGCACTTCATCTTATTTGATTTTTTTGGTTATACAACATAATAAATATTCGTTGTCTTATCAGTTTGATTGGAAGCTTCATTCTTTTGATTTTTTTGGTTATACAACACAATACTTACATCTTACTATATATAAATGAGAACTGTTATAGTTTTGATCTTTTTCTATTTTCATTAAGAATATGATTATCCTTTAAAATAAATTGAAGCACTTCATCTCTATACAACGCAAAGCAAATACCACATACTTATGTTATGATCTTTCAGAATAACCTTTTCCATTCTTTTTATATATTAAATATATTTAGATAACTTATATATTTATAAAATGAGTGAAGTACTTCATCTTTTTAATTTTTGTATAAGCAGTTTTCTGTCTTTCCTTTCACTTTAATAAACATAGCTTAAAATGATTCAAGCACTTATCTTTAAAAGCAAAGTGCTTCATCTACTAATATTAATATAAAAAAAATCACATATTCACAAACTAATTAATCAAAAGTAACACTACCTATTTTTGTTCACTTTTGATAATTCCAATAAAAAACATTCAAATAAGCACTTTTATAGAAGTGAAGTACTTCATTCCTTCCTAATTAATAAATAATATAAATCAATTAAATATAGAAACCAAAAATACAATATATATATCAGTTAGCGATATTTGATGAATATGACAAACATTAAAATTACCTAATAAGAGAAGTACTTCAATATTTATTCAATTATTTATATACCTCATAATCAATTCTAATATCACTATATTTAGCACTAAGTTTATTCATAATTATTACTTTTAGAAAATCACGAAAAATATCCCCTACAAAATTTGAAATCATATAAATGAAGTACTTCATTTTACATTAGCTAATTTTTAAACAATTTTCGTTTTTATAATTTCTTGGCATATTATTTTCATCAAATATCATAACACTACTATAGAATTTGAATTTAAAAAATACTGTTCTATTTATTGCAACCTGCATATGGACCATCCATAATTTATCTATTCATTAAAATATTTTCTAAAGCACTAAGTTTTTCAAAAGAATCGCACCATTTTTATATTGAAAGATCGACGGGAACAATATTTTAAATAGACAGTTTCATCTATCTATTAAATAGTCATTTTAACATTTTGAGAATGAAGTACTTCACATCACTCATATCACTTACAATTAAACAAATCGAGAAAAGTATTATCTTTTATCCACCTAATATTCCATCAAATCAGTTTTTAATTTCTTCACAACTGCACTATAATATACTATATTAAAATATATAATCAGGGAAGCAATATGATATACTCCATCAAAACAAAGACACCCTAGCGTGTGTTTGAAAAATGCATTCCGTGAGATGTATTTCACAGTTTGTGGTGAGTGCAGTTCACAGGAATGATTTTTCAAACACGCTTTGGTCTCCATCTAGTCAGAAATTGGAGTATGAGGACGTATGTATCGTACCAGTGCTAGGCGAATTATTACGATGAAACAGTAGCATCAGCTAGAAATTTCAATGACGCAATGATGCAAAACATGCATCCCATACTCCAATTTCTGACTGCATAGAGCACTAGTTACTAACTGAATAATTCAGATATTTTTAATTTTGCAATATAATAATTAAAAGATATATAACTTATATTCCCGTGATAATTCACTACAAAAATAACAACGTACAAAAAGAATTTATAAACCTTTATTGACCACGCAAATATATTGAAACGGCATAGACTTTTTGAATGTTCAAAATATTACCATATAATTAATTTTTTTATATATAGAAAGGTATAAACTGATAAAGTAACATACTAATATTTATTATTTATAAAATCTTGACTATAATTTGTAATAGCTATTTTTATCACATTTATAAACAACATCTTGATTGCCATTAATCTCTTAATATACAGAAAAATGCAACTGAAGTACTTCCATCTAATAAAGAATTTTCAAACAGTTATTAATCCTCTTAAAAACATTTTCCTTAAATATGCGTCATTAAATATTCACTACATTATCACAAACATATACATTTGACCCAAATTTTATACAATAATCAAAACTTAAAATCAATTTTTCGAATCATATCTATAAAGAAACTTAAAATACATAATGTACTTTACGATAAAACTTAATATAAATGATACACATCTCAAACTCTCATATTATAGAGAAAAATGAAGCACTTCACCTTTATATCATTATAAAAACTAATCTATCTGTAACCATAAATTATTAACAAACAAATAAGCCTATAAAAATAATACCTCCTCCAATTAAAAATCGAACTTTACTCCATATCTTTGCTCCAATGTCAGATAAAATTGCTGCAACCAACATGCTATATTAAAACAGACGGCATGGTTTTTCAACAAAACTATCAATGACACAATAGCATAAGACAATCTCACAATAACTGATCAGATATAATAATAGTATTCGCCTTTTCAAAAATTAGCCGTCTACGCAATCAATTTTATGTCAGCACAAAGCAAAATCTTGATGGCAATATCCTTACTTTGCTGGATCAATCTCTATGGCTCTAACAATTAAAAGTTTTAACATAGCAATAGCATTAATTAAGTTGTGCAAAAACCTTATTACTGACCAGATAGAATAAATACTCGAACTTTCAATGCTAGATGTGCGTAAAATTATTTATAGCAAAAACTAATATTGTTATATGTAAATCTTCATCCAATAAATCTTTTTTGTAAAACTATCAAAAAAAAGTGAAACACTTCATCTCCTTTAATCTTTTCAAAACTACCTACTGACATGTTCATTTTATCTAACATAACCACCCATTGAATTCTTCATCTACTTTTCTATATAAAAATCTTTATTAGTGAGTAGCACTGTCAATTATAATGTTAAATTACACACATTATTTGCTATTATTTTCAGCATATCTTACAATTTTATAATTTCTTTCATTTTTTGTTTGTAATACTCATTTTTTTTCTGTATAATCAAGGAAAAGCATAAAAGGAGATAAAAAAGTGGCAGAAACAATTAGTATAAATAACTCAAAAGGCGGTGTAGCAAAGTCTACATCTGTAATTACAATATCACAAATTCTTGCTATATCTGGTTATAATATTTTAATTATTGACCTTGATCCTCAGATGAATACGACTAAAATGTATGGTCAAGATGAAAACCCAGATGTAAATATAGAACATTTGTTTTGTACAAAACAACTTCGAAAAACATCTGTAGAAGAATTTGTATCACCAACCATTCAGCCTGGTATTTCGATTATATCTGCAAGCAGGGATTACTATGAATTAATCTATAAAATCCATGCCGCAAGTAAAGATTATCCCGTCGAATTGACATTTCGAAATAATTTAGAATTTATTAAGGAGGACTACGACTATATTATTATCGACAATTCTCCATTCAAATCCGCATTGTCAAATTGTTCCCTTTGCGCCAGCGATGGTGTACTGACTCCGATCAATGCAGATAATTTTTCATATGATGGACTTATGGACTTAATTGAAACTATTCAACTGTTAAATGAAACTTATTCCTTGTCAATCAATTTTTCAGGAATTTTCATGACGAGGGTATCCAGCCGGACAAATTTATTCAAACAAATGTTTGATAGCTATGAAGAAATGTTTGAAGACAAATTCATCCCTGTGTCTATCCGCCAAACAGATGCTGTCAATCAAAGTAATACTGCGTTTATCCCTCTGTTAAGTTATGATAAACGTTGCACTGCTGCACAAGATTATATAGAGCTTGTAAACTATCTTGGTCTGATGGACAACAAGCATTATAAAAAACTAATCAAATTTATGAAAGGAGAGAAGTAATGGCTGCAAAAAAAATATTCAAACCAGGACAAACCGCTTCGGGTATTCTGGATTCGAAAGGTGGTGATAAGCTAAAACAAATGCAGGCAAACTCCAATTATAACTTTAAATTTATTCCAAAAGACAAGATTATTCCAAATGAAAAAAATAAAAATTATTCCCAAGACAATATTGAAGCACTCAGTGAATCAATTATTATAAACGGATTAAGGCATAACCTTTCTGTAATTCATGAGTCTACAACGGATCAATACCGTATCGTATCTGGGGAGCGCCGTTATCATGCGATAAACCTTATGAATGAAAAAACCTACAAAGAACTTTTTCCAACCGGTATTCCCTGTAAAGTAGAAAAGTCAAGTATTTCAGAAATAGATGAAGAAATTATGCTGATTTCCGCAAACCACGATATCCGCGAAACTTCAATAGAAGAAAAGCGCTGGGAAATCCGACGCCTGAAAGAGTTATATGAAGCTAAAAAACTAAATGGAGAAATTACAAATATTTCAAAAGAAATTGCCAAACAATTAAACATTTCTCAAAGACAAGCAATTAAATACGTAAATGCCGAAAAACTGATCCCGGAATTAAGTGATTTATTAAATCAAAGCGGAATCAGCTTGGAAGATGCCAGCAAATTCAGCCGCCTTGACGAATGGGCACAGCTTAAAATAGTTGAGCTATTAAATGCCAAAGGAAGCGTCGATCCAGAAGAATTGGAAAGCATAAAAAAAATCTCACAAGAAAAAGAAGAAGAGAGCAAAAAGAACCATCAAGAACTGGAACGGACTTTGCAACTGCTTGCTGAGCGTGATAAAAGTATTGAAGCATTAGAACGCCGCATTCAATCCCTTCAAACTATGCCAGAAGAAAAACCGACAAATGACCTAAAAGAAGAATTAAAATATATCTCAGATGCAAAAGAAAAAGCAGAACGCGAAAAACAACGTTTAGAAACCCAACTTGAAAAAATGAAATTGCAGCAAAAAGAACGAGAATCCCGCAATACATCTATTTCAGACACTGAATTAAAACGGATTTCTCAAATAGCCAAAACAGAGCAGGCACTACAGCTTTTTGAAACAAACTTTTCAACAATAAAAAACAACAAATCTATTATTAAATCAGATCCAGACCTCAAAACGAGACTAGAGATATTAAATAATCGCATTAACGACCTGCTTTCAGAAATTAATTTATAAGAAATGTTTCCTTAACAATTTCTTGATGAAAATATACTTCCAGCAAACTAAGAAACAGACGAATACGAAAATGATCGGCTATATACAATTTTCGTATCCGTCTGTTTCTCATTTGTTTTATTATTTTAACAAATGAGTTCTTTCAACAAAAATTATTGCTCTCTTTAAAAGTTCTTAATTCTTATACACCCTCATAACCTTTTAGGTTTTCCATCTGGAAGGTAGTAAAAGAAGTAGCAAATTCGTATGCTTCTATGATTACCTGGTAAAGCAGTCCGCTGCTTTCAGCGTTATCATTGTTACCAACCGTTGTAATTATGCGCATTCCCTGCAAATAACGTTTTAACAACTTTATAGAGCTTGTCCGTTAAACTGTGCAGGGCTTTAGCAAACAGCTTCGCAGTAATTTCCTTACCACCGATAACGAAAAACGATTCCGCTTCATCATCAGCAAAATGCTCCATTCTTCAACGCCCGTTTGCATAAGCCATTAAAAGTACAACAATTTTGAAAAAACACAAAATGCACCCGCCTGTAAAATGCAGGCGAGCGCATAGAAATTGTAAGAAATATCATTTATTATTTTCAATATAGAATTTTAATAATGACTTGTACATCCTTTGTTTTATCAGAATTTTCAATATAAGCTGTCCATTATGCTGCTTAATAATACTGCTCGTAATATATAGTCCCATACCGAAGTGCATATTTGAAGTTCAGCTTTTATTTCCCATAAAGAATTGTACTGGTGCATGATGCAGGGCTTCCGGCATGAAGCCGGTTTCTTCATCTGTAATAGAAAATTATAGAAAGCCTTCTGGCTTTTGCACCGCTAGGCGGTCCCTCTTGGCGGAGAATATTCTAACGCATTGCCTATCACATTCATAATTGCCCGTTCCAATAGTAATTTATCGGCTGTAAAGGTTCCTAAAACTGTCCCTGTTTCCATGTGTAAACAAATTCCTTTTGTAAGGCATAAGGAATTTTCCTGTGCTTCAACCTGCTCCATATAATCAGCGATATTAAGTTCCTCCAAATTGAGCTGATCCCCGGCTGCTGTCCGGGATAGATCAATCAGTGTCCTAATATAAGCGACCTTTGCCCGGCTCTTTCTGTAATGTAGCCTGCATATCATTTCTATTCACCGCCAAGCTCCGTTTCTCTGAACAAATCGATATTTCCTTGAATGACAGTTAAAGGCGGTTTCAAATCGTGGGCAAGTGCCGCGATCTTCTCCCTTTGTAATTGCTCTACGCTCCATTGCTTCTTTAAAGATGTTTTCAGGTTGTTTTTCATAACAGAGAAAGAACGTAGCACATCTTCAAATTCTTTGATTTTTGAATGTCCCATTTCAAAATCAAGATTTTGTCACGCAATTTTATCGGCTGCTTCAAACAGTGGGGAAAGCTGCGCCCGCATATTTTTCGCAAACCTCGCTGATAATATTATACAAACTGCGGTACAGCTTATCCATATAAAGATAGATAACAGGATTTCCGGTGAGAGAAAATGATAATAAAGCCATCCGTTTATAAACTGTGAATCAATGTAATATTGAAGCACCACATATTCATTTTCACGGGTAACAAGTAAATATTATTTATTTCGGTTTTCATTGCGCTTTCCAGATATGGCATACACCATAGCACGTTCTAATTGTCGCTTTCTAAAGATGTATCTATCATTTTGTAATTCTTATCTAATACTAAATACTTGCATCCCAGGAAGCTATACATTTGTTAAATCCGAAGTTGCGGCAATGACAGGGACAAGATTTTTTGCTCTGCATTCTGAATAATCCGCATAAGTAAGAAAGCCCATACTGCTTCCGACAAGAATAAGACTGAATATCCCATTTGTCCAATTTCGCCCGGATATTTTTGATTTGAGTGGAAATAGTAGAATTATCACTGTCACCCTCCAAACCGAAAACGGCTTCGTAAATCTGTTCTTTTGAAAATACCTGCCCTTTATTTCTTACAACGTATTCACAATCAAATATTCGCTTCTGGTTAAGGGAACAGGCGTATGATCACCCATAACTCCCCTGCGGACAAATCAATTTTTATCCGTTCAAACGTAAGGGCGGTATGCCGTTCTCGGTGTTCGCGGCGCAAATGGGCGTTTACCCTTGCCCGCAGCTCTGCAATGCGGAATGGATAGGCCGTTCATCATCAAGCATAAGGATTGCTACCATAGTGTCGCCTCTTAGTATAATAATGATATAGCCACAAGAGCTATAGAGTTAATAAGTTACAAAGTCATATCTGATAAATAACTGAAGGAAGGTTCCCCTTCCATCAGAAGTTATTGATAAAATTTTACCATGTCTGAGGTTTCCTTCATACACCAGACAAAATATAGAGGTATAATCACTGCAGCAGGATCATTGGCGACGCTTCCTTGGAAACCAGTCTTACACTGGCAAAATCTCTTAGAAAGTCTGCCCGACCATTCGGTGGTAATTTATGTTTTGGCTGGTTGGGAAGCCCCATATGCATTAACTTAACTGAAACCAGTTAATATCGCGGGTTTAGCAGGAATCTGCTTAATCTTGCCGTCTTTTTTATCCATTGATTTGCATCATTTTTGAAAAAAATCGAGCAAACGGAAAAGCTGAAAACCCTCAATTTATTGGCATTCCAGTAAAGTTAGTGCAAATGTTGGGAAGTCCCTGGATATACCTGTATAAAGCGCTAGGTTGTGTATCCGCCTTCTAAAAATGGATACCTGCCAGAAAGGATGAACACATGCCATACCAAAAAGTACTCCTATCATTCCGTCGGGCTTGATATCAGGGCATATTTCACATGGATGCCCATCTTGCTCCCAAACGGTACGCTTACCGGGAAGCCTTTCAAGATCGTACATTTCAATCCTCGGTTCCGTGAGCTTGCTGCCTAAAAAATAAAGGAAACTCAAGAGGCGTATTCTCTCAAAAGCCGCTGCTTCCTTCGTGATAAGGGTTTTGACTGCTCTGTCATTAATCCTATCATTACTAATGAATAGCACAAATATGAACGTTAGGAAACTGCATAATGATAAATTTAATTCAAAAAAATCTGCCAAAGTCGGATTGGATGCTTCCCTAAAGACTTCCCTCATACCAGATGATGATGCCATTGGCCTGCGCAACCTGGTACGGGACTACTATTATTTCAAGGACATGCAGTCCGCTGTTATCCTGAAACTCGCGGCGGAATTGAAAGTATCTTTCCCCGCATACCGAAAGGTGTCCAGCAAGATCACCACCCAGACTTCCTTAAAGCTCCTGGATTTCTGGCCGCTTGCAGAGGATCTTCTCGCCGACCCAAAGGAAACGGTGGTGGAAATAATCCGTTCCACGGCACGCTTGGGAAAAAGTATGCCCTTGTCAAATACGATGCTCCGTGTGCAGCCACAGAAGGTGCTGTAGTGTTAGTATATAAGTGTGCACAGAAAAAGTTGAACAACCTATACTATAAAATAAAAGAGCAAAAGAGATGTTCAACATGGCGAAAAACCAAAAATCCTACACTCCGGAATTCAAACAGCAGATCGTGGATCTGTATAATGCTGGAGGAACTTCGTATCCACAACTGGAACGTGAATATGGCGTAAATCGGAGCACACTCAGTAACTGGGTGAAACAGCTTTCTCCAATCAAGGTATCTGCAGAGGAAACAGCCACCCTCAAGGAGTATAAGGCTCTCCAGAAAGAGAACCAGCGCCTTAAGATTGAGAATAAAATACTAAAAAAACCGGCCGTCATATTCGCGAAAGAACAATAGCCGAGATTGTGACTTTTATCCAAAACAACCTAAACCATTACACGGTATCCCAGCTTTGCAGTGCTTTGAAATTTCCAAGGAGTACTTATTACAAAGCTTTGGTCCGTGTACCCTCAAACAGACGAGGAGGATGAGGAATTAAAAAAATCAGCAGAAACTTTCATCTTTTTGTGTCCAAAGTATTAACATAGGTCCACACATGGAAGACAGATACAGCAGAAATGCCATTTCCCAACCTGATAGATGAACATTATTCTTACGATGAAAAAACGGGGGCCTACAGATGCCTCGCACAGGTTCTGCCGAATAAACGCAGGGATAACATCCACATCCCTTTTGACATCCTCCTGTGCCTTGCCGTTGCTGCCAAACTCAAATGCAAACCTAAGCCTTACAGATGTCCCTTTTGCAGTGATGAAAGCAGAACTGCTGGCTGAATTAGGCTGAAACATCTGGGATAACGAACTGGATGTCAATGACGGGCTTTTTTCAGAAAGTGTGACGCGCGAACTTCTTGCAAAATACAAAAGTGAAGAATGGGTTTCTTTCTATAACTGTTATGTCCAGGAACATCTGATGAAAGAACTGGATAACCGGCCATGTGTCCACATACTGGACTGAACAAAGATTCTTGTCAGCCTGGACAATGACAATTATGAAAATTCTTCGATAGTAAAGACAGACGGGGAAACCATGTGCGAATATAAGTTTGGTGTCCTAAGAGGCATCCTGGATGATGCAGGAATCACGGAAGAGATTGTGTTCGGCACATTTAAGACCCATGACATGAAACCGTGCAGGGAGATGCTCAAAAATACCTCCTGCTTCCATGAAAATGACATACTGATCAATGACATGGGGTTCCTATCACGGGAAATGGCCAACTATTTAAAGATCCAACGCAGGGTAAACACTTACATTCCTGCCAGGGAGAACATGACCGTCTGTCAGGATGCCATAAAATTGACCGCCATCAGCGGAAAATGGCAGAAGCATCCCAACCAGAAGCGAAGTGCCCAGGAAATCCATCTGTTAACAGACCTGGGCCCGTTATGGGAAAGCGGCGCGCCGGAAAAGGATGTCCCAATCAATTCCTGCGTTGTACATGACAAAAAGACAGACAAATATTTTGTATTCACGACAACAGACACCGGCAGGACTGCACGGCAAATTATAAATACCTACGAACTGCGTCCGAAAATCAAAGAGGATTTCCGACAGATGAAAGATTTCTGGAAACTGGAATACTTCAAGAGCACAAGATACAACTAAATCACCTGCCATATCGTAATGACACTGATGGGATCCCTTTATTTCCAGATATATAAGAACCTGGACAAAGAAAAAATATTCAGGGAAATCTCTGTCTGTCGTAGTGAAGAACTATAAGGAGACAATGCCTAAGTCAGTCATCATTTATGTTGGGCAGTATTTTGGTATTTTTCCTTTCCTCGAATTCCTACAACTCTATACAAAATGCACTTTAGAAGTACGATGACTTCTTGATCCGATCCTGCCTAAAGTATAGCAAGCTTTTGGGTAAATTTCCAAAAGCCTAATTGAAGGTATTCTCATTTTTTATACTTGTTAAATAACTTTATTTAATTATTCAATTTTTATATTTCTTTACTACTATTTTAAGATTTAAATACAGAGTAGAATGGAAAGGTATGGTTAGTATGGTATAGTATGGTTAGTATGGTGGCAGTAAAAAGTCAGTAAAATCAAAGGATTCCGCTGCAAAGAAGCGAGATAGTGGCTGTTATGATAGGAGAAAATCGCGGTTAAGGTAAGAGAAATTGGCGTTAAACGGGTGAGATGCCAGCGGTATAGTTAAGAAAAGGTCGCTGTAATGCCAAGAGGATGTGGCGGTAGTGATAAGGTAAGAAGTAAGAAATTAATGTTGACATTTTCTTATCTTTTTATTATTATATATTAATAAGAAAAATGCAGTTTTTGTTTAAATTATATAAATTGAGAGTGTAAAATATAATGATTTTTGTATAATATTAACAGGTAAGAGAATATCGCTGTTATATTTACGAATTTTTTTTAAAATATAATATGAAAAATTTAAGCGTTGAAGAACCAATTTATAGAATCGTATATACGAAGCTAAGAGAAAATTGCGGCAGCGCAATTTATAGTATCATATAGATAAGAGAATTTTGCTGCTAAAATAAGAACAAATTCTTAATTATTAGGATAATCATTAAAATTTATATTATAAATAAGATAAAAGCTAAGAGAAAATCGCGGTAAAATAACTCACAGTAAGAAAAGAAAACAGAATTGTATGGAGAAAGCTAAGAGAAAATGGCGGAAATGGTTAAAAATATAGCTATTGCGCAACAGCTCAGTAAATGCTGAGAGAAAAACGCTGTATTTTAAAGTTGCGCATTGGAGTGGAGTAGTAGTTTTCTGTTAGAAGGTAAGAGAATATTGCTGTAATTATTTGGATTAAGATTGATAAAATCAAAGAATAAGGGGTTTAGAAATGAAGTTATTTATATAAATTGCTGTAAATATGAGAAAATTTTATATAAAAATTATAAAATAATACTAAGCAGAGAGAAAACAGCGGTGAAAAGATAATAGGCAAGAGAGAATCGCGGTTAAAATGAGTTGCAACAGAGAAAATAGCAGTGAAAATGGAAAAGGTAAGAGAAAACAGCGGTGAAAAAAGAACTAAGATAGGGAAAAACGGCAGTGAAAGTGTAAAAGGTAAGAGAAAACAGCGGTGAAAAGATAATAGGCAAGAGAGAATCGCGGTTAAAATGAGTTGCAACAGAGAAAATAGCAGTGAAAATGGAAAAGGTAAGAGAAAACAGCGGTGGAAATTGATAGAATAAGAGAAAATAGCAGTGAAAGTGTAAAAGGTAAGAGAAAACAGCGGTAAAAAAATGTAATTATGGATGAACGAAGTTAAAATATAGCAATATTTGTCGGTTAAAAAGGAAAAGCTAAGAGAAAATTGCTGGATTATAAAAGAGTTTTAAATGGAAATCATAAAAGGTAAGAGAAAACAGCGGTGAAAATATTGCGGTTGGGAAAAAGAGAAGATAGCTATAATAGAAAAAGGTAAGAGAATATGGCGGTAAATATAGCGAAGGAGGCAGTATGGCAAAGAAGGCAGAGACAGCGCAGAATGATAAAAAGAAGGTAAAGAAAAAAGGCGGAAATGAAGTTGCTTTCCGGCCGCAAAGTATTGTGGAAGCAAGATACAATCTTGACCGAAGGCAAAATGACATTATGGATATTGCATTTGGCATGATTGATGACCAGATTGATAAGAAGGAATATTCCATTCGGGTCGCTGATGTAAAAGAGTATTATAATATAGAAGATAAATCTCATGCATACCGATTTTTGAAGCAGGCAGTAGAATCGTTGGAAGGAAAAGGATTTAAACTGAAAAAAGATGAGAACACATCCATTTTTTATCCGTGGTTTTCCAAGATTACATATGTCAGGGCAAAGGATGAAGAGAACAGCCATATTGATTTTAAGATGGATGATGATTTAAAAAGAATGATTGTGGAATCCAGGCGCGGTGCTTATTATTCAATTCGGTATGCTATCAATCTGAGTAATAAATATGCGAAACGGTTATATTATTTATTTCAAGACCGGAAAAACTGGAATTTGAAAAATCCAGACATGGAGACAGGGGTGTTTACAATCGCAATAGATGAACTGCTTCGAATGCTGGATTGCCCAAAATCATATAAATATACAGATTTTAAGCGGTATGTAATTCGGCCTTCTATGGAACAGATTAATGGAAGTACAGATATTTATTTTGAATATGAAGAAAATAAGGGAAAGCTAAAATCTGGGCAAAAAGGAGTACTGAGCTTAACATTCCATGTTACGCAGCTTAACCCAAATTCAAAAATTGTGGCAGATTCTACTTTTTATGAAATAACCAGCCAGCATGTGGAAATAAGGAAAAGAGGATATCAAGATGCAGAAGTGAGAGATATTTTATCGATGGCAAGAAAATTCAACCGGGATGACCGATTTATAGAAGAAGCTCTGGATGTTGTAGACCAAACAAAGTGCGACAGCAGGGTAGGGCTTGCCTGTTACTTTATGAAACAGGGATATAACCAGCCATATGCAAACCGCCAGATGGAAAAAGCAGATGGATTGAAAATAGCAGAACGCACGACTGCTTATGCAGATTTTCAACAGCGGGATTATAATTATGAAGAACTGGAAAAGAATTTGCTGAATCAGGGAGGGATTTCTGAGCCTCCGCAAGAGACTGAAGCCAAAAAGCCAAAAAGTACAGGTGTTAAAGAAATTTCTGTCGAGGAATTGCAGAGCATGATGGCTGGAAACCCGCAGTTGCAGAAAGAAATTGCAAGTTTACTGGAAAAGATGAATGGAGAAAGGAAATAGAATAATTGGAGATTTTAGAATAAAGTAAATGAAGAATGGAACTTGAGAAATAAAGGATATCCACACAAAGTATTCGCAAAATGCTTGTTTTACGAATACTTTGTGCGAAAGTTGTATAATTAAGTAAGGATTTTCAGTATAGTTTATACAGTGGTATGTATTCCATTGACATTTATATTTTCATCTGCATCCATTGGGATTACCAGGCATTTTTTGCCGTCAATGACCTGTGATTTGATTTGGGATGCTTTCTCGGGTTTGACATGGAGCACGACATCATAAGTTTTGACTTCAAATTTACGCTGGTCTATGACATTTTGTGCATATAGCTGTGCATTACCGATCTTTTTGTCATATTCCAGCTCTGCCTGTGTGACTTTTTCTTCAGAAACACCGCTTGCATTTAAAATTTCGCGGATGGAATCTTTAGAAAGCTCCATTTGCTCTGGTTCCTCTTCTTTATTTGGAGGTAAGGTGCTGTCTGCAATTTTTTCTTGTATTTTATCGTGGATTTCCTTGACCGTTTCATAGCTGCACTCTTCACCGAGCGAGTCTTCCAGGAAAGAACGGAACACTTCTTTTTGTTCGGCGGCTGTCATTTTTTTGCTGCATCCCAATACGCCTTCTATTAATTCTTCTGGCGGTTCTTTTACATTTTTTGTATAAAAAAGTGTGGCATGGATGTCGGTGCTGCGCTCTGTAAAAGCTGGAAATACGAAACCGGTATCAGGAACGCCAACGATCCAGTCGCGCAGACGCAGGCCAATTTCATTGGACTGTTCCAGATATCCGAGTCCGGGCTTGGATAATGTCACTGGACAGATGGCACATAGCAGGTACTCATAGATCTCTTCTGATTCGTCAAGGCTTCTGCGGTCTTTTGTTTTCAAAGGCACATCATAGGCGTCATGGAAAATAAGAATCAGGTAATTTCCGACATAGTCATAATGGTCGATAATGAGGTCGTAGAAACGTTCCAACAATTCTTCGTTTTTTAATTTGCTTTCGCGCAATCCAAGCAGGAATTGCTGCCTGCCGCCCTGCTCTTCTTCAGAGAGCGGGAATTCAAGTTCGAGAAGGTTGTTGCCAAGCGTGCCGGACAAGACTTTTTTTGCAAGTTCCAGATATTTAAAAAATTCTTCTTCATCCAGATTTAAAAAAGTCTTTCCAAGGCGTGTTACCCGGTTGTGCTCGCCGTCCACGTAACAGCCGCACATGCGTGTAAATGTACAGCCTTCTTTTTTTAGACGTTTTTTAATTTCCATAATTTCTTTCTTATTCAAATTTTTTTCCTCTGCTTCTTTTTCATAAATTTTTATATAGCTGCTGTTCTTTCTTCTATCTATTATACACGCGAGAACGGATACAGGCAATGCATACATGCAAATCTTCTTTAAAAAGATGGAAATGGATTGAATTATTTTGGCGTTGTATGCTAAAATAAATAAGAAATGGAAAATAATAAAGGAGGAGTTATCTCATGAATGAAAAATTGTATAAAGCGATCAATGCAACAGCAATTTCCAGCCTTGTACTGGGAATCTGTATTTTGGCAGCCGGAACTGCGGCAGGTGTTTTGCTGGTAGTCAATGGTGCAAGGCTGTTAAAACACAAATCTGTGATATTATTATAAAGGG
>Ga0137308_101164_pt1 | contig 29291 bp, 27 predicted proteins | sample Inofrocosms_June_FD_97181 | JGI IMG/M metagenome (GOLD analysis project Ga0137308, IMG submission 97181) | Mouse cecal microbial communities from Vienna, Austria - N-Acetylneuraminic and N-Acetylglucosamine D2O microcosms_June | ecosystem: Host-associated > Mammals > Digestive system > Large...
AAAAAGGTGAGAAGGGCAAATTTTATGTATTATGATGAAGCCCATCCTTTTATGCTGGCTGATGTGGACCGGATGGTGGTGGGGGAGAATGCAGGGCTGGAATGCAAGACCGCAAGCCCCTATCTGGCAGATAAATGGGAGGACGGCAGGATTCCATTGCATTACCAACTGCAATGCCATCATTATATGTCCGTGTGCAATACAGATGCCTGGTATATCGCGGTTCTGATCTATGGGAGGGAGTTCAAATATTACCGGTTAGAACGGGATGAAGATATGCTTGCCGATCTGATCCGGATTGAAGAGGATTTCTGGAAGAACCGTGTACAGGCGAGAATCCTGCCGGACCCGGACGGCTCCAAGTTAGCGGACCGTGTGATCGCAGAGTATTTCAGGAGATCTGTGCCGGGGAAGATCTTGCTTGCCGGGTTCAATGAGAAATTAGACCGCCGTCAGGAATTATCTGAGAAGATGGCGGAGCTGGAGACGGAGAAGAGGCTGATTGAACAGGAGTTGAAGCTGTATCTTGGGGAGGCAGAGATTGCGGAGAATGAACAGTACCGGGTATCCTGGAAGTCGGTGAGCAGTAACCGGATTGACGAAAAGCGTCTGAAGGAAGAGAAACCGGAAGTATATAAGCAGTACCAGAAGACGGTGGAGAGCCGGAGGTTTACGGTAAAGGCAGCTTAATGCTTAGTAGCAGAAAGAATGCGAAAAATGTCATGATTTTATAAAGGAATCTTGGCAATGGCGATATACAATAACTGAAAAATCGGTTATAATCAAGGAGATGGAAACGATGGACAGAAGCTTATGGTAGAAATAAGAGGTGAAAAGAATGTTGGCAGTAAAAGGTTTATATAATGACGGGCAGATTGTCTTCAAAAAGAAACTTCTTTTTGAAGAATTTTCAGGCAGTGTGGATCGGATGATAGATGTAAAAGCAGAAAAAATGGAGGCGCTGGACAGAAGATATGAGAGTATGGAACGATATGTCAGAGATTGAAGCAGTCAGTGAAGAAGCATTTTGTAAAATGCTTGGGTGAAAAACTAGCAAGTATAAGAATAAAAAATGTTAAGGGAGAGGCAGAAAATGTCTCTCTCTTATTTTATGCACGGAGGTAGATTATGTCAGGGGTAAAGGAAGAATTAGCATGGAGGGCGTCTAATATCAAAGAATCGGATAAGAAAGAAACACAAAATTTTAATAGCGGAATTTGTAAGTCTGACAACGAGGAATTATCTGTCCGTCTGCTGAGAGCCGACGAGATCGAGTGCAGGGTGTCAACCATCAATGAGAGAGGGTTAAGCCTGCTGCTTTATAAGGATGCCCGTGTGGACCAGAAGATCTTGGATGAGACATTTACTCCTTTTGGGTGGAAGCGGACCCATCAGATCATAGACGGGAACCTGTACTGTACGGTTGAGATATGGGATGCGGGGAAGTGTCAGTGGATCGCCAAACAGGATGTCGGTACGACTAGCTATTCGGAGAAAGAAAAAGGGCAGGCATCGGATTCCTTTAAACGTGCCTGTTTTAACTGGGGAGTGGGAAGGGAGTTGTATACCGCTCCGTTTATCTGGATCCCGGCGGAGAAAGTATCGATTCAGAAAAAAGACAACAAGTATGTTACATACGACCGGTTCTATGTCCGGTCGATCGCATATAACGAACAGCGGGAGATCGTGGAGCTTACGGTGGTAAATGGGAAGGGATATCCGGTGTTTGAATTATCGCAGGGAAGCAGAAGCGGGACGGATGCAAGGACCGATCGGCAGACAAAATCAGGACGGGAATCAGGCATGGGACAGCAGACAAAGCCAGAGTCAAAGCCAAAGCAGGAGTCGAAGGCGAGACAGCAATCAGAGCCGGGGCAGCAAGCAATGACAGCGCAGGAAGAAACCGGGGTTACGGATCAGCAGATGGAAGTGCTGAAAAAAGAACTGGAGCGGACAGGAATCCCGGCGGCAACAGTGCTGGCAAGATATCAGATTGATACGATTGAGCAGATGACGCCGGAAATATATACGAAAGCGCTGAACGGTCTGAAAAAAACGAAAACAAAAGTAGCAGCTTAGACAGTAAAAAAGATCAGTAAAGAAATAGATCAGGAGGTAAGAAGGATGAATTATCCAGAATTTATTTATAAGTTACAGAAAGCCTTGCAGGAGCGTGTGGGGGAAAAAGCAAAAGTTTGCCTGAGTATGGTAGAAAGATTAAATGGAACAAATGAGGATGCGTTGGTCATTGAAAAGGATGGAAAGGAGCTTCATCTGAGAATTTATTTAAGAGACCTGTATGAAGAGAGCGGTATGGAAAGTAATCTGGAAGCCTGTGTGGAAGGCCTGTATCATCTGTGTGAAGAGGAACCCTTCGTTGGCTGGGGAGATATACCGGAGAGCTGGCAGTCGGCAAAACGCAGGATCGAACTGCGCCTTGTGAAGAAGAAATGGAATATGGAAATGTTAAGAGAGGTTCCATATAAGGAGTATCTGGACTTTGCGGTGATATTCGTAGTATTTCTGGCAGAAAATGAGGGGGTCCATGCCACACTAACGGTTAGTCAGGAATTGATGAAAAAGTGGGAGATCGAGTTGGAAGAATTGTGGGAAGCGGCACAGGAGAATCTGAAGAAAGAGAGTTTCCTGGTTAAGAGTATAGAGTCTGTGCTGGGGGATGTGATTGGAGAAGAGGCAATGGAAGAGGATGTAAAAGAGCAATGCGGAGCGCTTTATGTTCTGTCAAATGCGAGACAGTGCTATGGTGCAAGAGTAATTCTGAGAAAAGATATCCTTCGCAGGTTTGCCAAAGAGCGTAACAATAATCTGTACTTATTGCCGTGTTCGATTCATGAGTTTTTAGCATTGGAGGATGACGGGGTATATGAAGGCTCTGGATTAAAGAATCTGGTCTGTGAAGTGAATGAGGAATCGGGGATGATAAAGCAGGAGCAATGGCTGTCGGATTCGGTGTATTATTATGATAGGGAGAAGGATGAGGTGAGAATTGTTGTGTAGGAGGAGCCTCACTTAAATAAAGTGAGGCTTAGTACGAGCCAGGCTTTCTTTTCATTTGTGGATTGTGCAGGATATTTCTCTGTGGTAAAATACAAATGAAATGGGATTTTAGGCAGACATTGTAAGAGAGGGAGATTATGAAGGATTTAAAAAGAGATATTTACGAAAGCCTGCTAGAGTGGAAAAAGAATTATTCTGGAAAAGTATTGGAAGTAGAAGGGGCGCGGCAGGTAGGAAAAACATATATCATCTCAAAGTTTGCAAGGGAAAATTATAAGAACTGTATCTACATTAATATGGCACAGACAACAGGAAGAGATTTTTTGACGTGTCTTGATACGGCAGAACAATGGAAACCGGGAGAAATAAGAGTAGAAAAACCAATTCATAAGGCGTTAGAGCTGTTTGATAAAAGTTTTGCAGATACTGAAGAAACAATTATATTCATAGATGAAATACAAGAATCAGCCAGGGTATTTTCGTTGATTAGACAGTTTGCGAGAGAGTTTCTGGCACATTTTATAGTTACAGGCAGTTACTTGGGAAAAATAATCGAAAAAGGGTATTTTCTGCCAGCGGGTGATTTGGATACAATAACATTGAATACGTTGTCCTTTGAAGAATTTTTAGATGCGGTGGGGAAGAGGGAGGTTTATAACAAGTTAGACTTGTATGGAGAAAGTAAGCCGGAAGAATATGAAGAAGTAAAAAGCTTCTATAAGATATATTGTCAAATTGGAGGATATCCGGCGGTTGTAAAAAAGTATCTTGAAACAGGCAGTATACAGGAGGCGCAAAAAGAAATCGGAGGGATTATTCATATTTTTGTGCAGGAATCAGAACGATATTTTGATGATATTCTGCAAATGAATCTTTTGGAACAGCTTTTGCCTGCAATTGCTCAGCTCATGTTAAAAGAAAAGAAGGGTTCCTCTGATCTTGTTAAGGAGCTGTCAAAGATTGTGTTTTATGAGGATACAAACCGGGTTACGAAAACGAGTATTAATCATGCGATTGCATGGTTTTACCGCTCACATATTATTGGCTATTGCGGAAAGGTAAACGAAGGCAATATTTTGAATGTCACCCCTAATTGTCGTTTCTATTTCTGTGATGTGGGTGCAGCTCTCTATTTTTTAAATATAGCGGGCGCTGCTCCAAGTGATATAGAGGGAATCGTGAATGAAAATTTTGTGTATCTGTATTTGAAAAAACAAGCGGAGTCTATGATGATAGCGGGAAATACACCAATGTTTGCTTCTTATCAGAAGGGAGAACTTGATTTTTTTGTAAACAGCAGGATGAATTATGTAAATTATGGGGTTGAGGTGAAAGCAGGAAAGAATCAGGGAAAGACGGCTATGCAAATGCTCCAGGATGGGAAGGTGTCTTATATTTACTATTTAAAGGGAGATACTTACGGCGGATGTGCGGGTAAGATTATTACAATTCCCATTTATCTGATGGGAAGGGTTGCATTTGACAGAGAAAGCGAATAGTACAAGACCATTTATATATAGTCGTACAGGCAGGAGAATACTCTTGCCTGTTTTCTTCAATCTGTAAAGGAGAATGTGGGGCATGAGAATTTTTATTTATAGCAGAAAATCGAAATGGACAGGCAGGGGTGAAAGCGTTGAAAATCAGATTTCTATGTGTAAGGATTATATAAGATACAATATCCCTGAATCGGAAAATGCAGAGATTATAGAATACGAGGATGAAGGATATTCCGGGAAAAATACCAACCGTCCGCAGTTTCAGAAGATGATGGGAGAAATCAAAAAAGGAAATTGTGATTATCTGGTATGTTATAAACTGGATAGATTAGGAAGAAATATTGCAGATCTGGCAAATCTGGTAGAGACTTTAAATAAGCTGAATGTTTCGTTTATTAGTATCAAGGAACGGTTTGATACATCTACACCGATCGGCAAAGCAATGCTTTACTTTGCCGGAGTATTGGCACAAATGGAACGGGAGCAGATTGCAGAACGTGTACGGGATAATATGATTATGCTTGCCAGAAAAGGCAGATGGCTGGGAGGGAATACACCTCTTGGTTTTACGGCAGAAGCGGAGGAGAAGGTATCTATAAACGGCAGGAATAAAAAGAGTTTCCGGCTTGTAGTTGACGAAGAGGAGATGAAAATTGTCCGTTTTATATTTCGTGAATATTTAGAAAAACAATCGTTAGTCGGAATTGTGAAATATTTTTTGAACCACGATATTCGGACAAAGCGCGGTAAAGAATATTCAACAACTGCTATACGGGATATTTTAACGAATCCGGTGTATTGTACGGCAGATCAGGAGTCTTATACATACTTTTGGAATCTGGGGTGTCAGGTTTGTATGGATGAAGAGGAAGCGGATGGAACAAGAGGGATGATCTCCTATGCGAAGACATCTTCTACTGAATACAAAGGAAAGGATAATTCACCGGAAAAATGGATTATTGCGTTAGGCAGACATAAAGGGATTGTGACTGGGAAAGAATTTGTAAAAATACAAAATATCCTTGAGAGAAATCGCTCCAGAGGAGATATGTGGCATAAACCGCAAAATAAGGTGTCTCTTTTGTCAGGGCTTTTATATTGTTCCTGCGGGCATGTGATGCGTCCGAAATATTATTCTTCTGAACAAGTGACGGAAAAGGGTGACAGGAAATTTTCTTATCTTTGCCCGTATAAGGATCTGACACATGGGGAGAAATGCTCTGTATCAAACGTGCAGGGCAATACATTGGATGAGCTGGTCTGCAGGGAAGTCTTGCGATATTCAGAGGAAAGTTCCAATATCTATAAGATGTTAGAAAAAGCGGTAGAGCGAATCAGCGAAACGAAAGAAGACAAAATATCAACTGTTGACATTCTGGATCAGGAAATCAGGAGCCGTAAAAAAGAGGTGCAAAATCTGATCCATGTGCTTGGAAAATCAGGAGGGAATGAAGAATTTATAAGCCAGATAGAAAAGCAGATCGTGAAGCTCAACGAGGAATGTACAGCGTTGGAAAAAGAGAGGTCAGATATAGGAGAGGACGGAAGAAGTGTACAGGGAGATAAAGAGCAGATGGAATTTCTGAAGGAACAGCTTTCTTCTTTTGCGAATTTGTTTGATACCCTTTCTGTGCCGGAAAAAAGAGAGTATCTGCGTATGATTCTTGATAAGGTTGTCTGGGATGGAGAACAGGCCCATATTTTTATCTATGGCAGCCATTGATATAGAAAAAGCGGAAGCAAATCGGTGGCTGCCGGGCAAATTGTTTCCGCTGCGGACACATCGCATTGCCGCATCCGGAAGGTCCGACTATGGATACGAATTCCCCTTTGTTCAGCGCAAAAGATATGTCCGTAAGAGCGGGGGTCTCTCCTTCCAGGGTGTGATAGGCGTAGTGGATATTCTTAAGTTCTAATACTTGTTCCATAGGAACCTCCTGTGATGACTATATATCTATTTTATGTAAATATCATAATTTAGTGACGGATTCATCTTGTCAGAAGCGCCTAAAGCGGTTATAATTCAAAAGTATAGTCTTTGGAGGAGAATCATTCAGATGAATTATCAGAGAGAACTGGAGAAATTGATCGAGCGTCTGGGAAAGGAAGAGAAGGTGCCAAGGCTTCTGCTTCATAGCTGCTGTGCGCCTTGCAGCAGCTATGTGATGGAGTATTTGAGTAATTATTTTGAGATCACCGTATTCTATTATAATCCTAATATTTACCCGGAGAGTGAATATACCAAGCGGATCCTGGAGCAGCAGACATTGATCGGGGAGATGAAAACACTGCATCCGATTTCATTTATTGCAGGCAATTATGATAAGGATCGTTTCTATGAGATGGCAGAAGGGCTGGAGCAACTGAAAGAAGGCGGGGAACGGTGTTTCAGGTGCTATGAATTAAGACTTCGGGAGTCGGCAAGGCTTGCGAGGGAAGTTGGTTTTGATTATTTTGCGACAACATTAAGCATTAGTCCTCTTAAGAATGCGGCGAAGCTGAACGAGATTGGGATGCGGTTGGCAGAAAAATATGGAGTCAGCTATCTGCCGTCTGATTTTAAGAAGAAGAATGGATATAAGCGTTCGATTGAGTTGTCGAAGAAGTATGGATTGTACCGGCAGGATTACTGTGGGTGTGAATATTCCATCGAGGTGCCGCGCAGGGCGTAGCAGGCGGTGCACGCTGAATGTGACAGGACGGCTTGTCTGAGATGTTACAATGTATGAGATATTTTATAAATATAAGGGAGATGAAAGCTATGGCACAGTTATGGGGCGGCCGTTTTACGAAGGAGACGGACCAGCTGGTATATAATTTTAACGCATCGATCTCATTTGACAGGAGATTCTATGCGCAGGACATCCGAGGAAGCATTGCGCATGTTATGATGCTGGCGAGGCAGGGAATCCTTACGGATATGGAGAAGGAGAAGATTATAGCGGGTCTGGAAGGGATTCTTACGGATGTAGAGAACGGCAGGCTTGAGATTACGGAGCAGTATGAGGACATCCACAGCTTCGTGGAGGCGACGCTGATCGACCGGATCGGAGACCCGGGGAAGAAGCTGCATACGGGAAGGAGCCGGAATGACCAGGTGGCGCTGGATATGAAACTGTATGTGAGGGATGAGGTACATATTCTTGATCATTTGATAGAAGAGCTTCTTTGGGCGGTTCTTTCCATCATAGAGGAGCATATGGATACTTATATGCCGGGCTTCACCCATCTGCAGAAAGCACAGCCTGTGACGCTTGCTCATCATATGGGAGCGTATTTTGAGATGTTCAGGCGCGACCATGAAAGGCTGCGGGATATTTACAAGCGTATGAATACCTGTCCTCTTGGTTCCGGTGCATTGGCGGGCACCACTTATCCGCTGGACCGGGATTATACAGCGAATCTGCTTGGATTCGCGGGACCGACTATGAACAGTATGGACGGGGTATCGGACAGGGATTACCTGATAGAGCTCATGTCGGCACTGTCTATTATGATGATGCATCTGAGCAGATTTGCCGAGGAGGTTATTATCTGGAATTCCAATGAATATCAGTTTGTGGAGATCGACGACGCCTACAGTACCGGGAGCAGCATCATGCCGCAGAAGAAGAATCCGGATATTGCGGAGCTGGTACGCGGCAAGACCGGACGTGTCTACGGCGCGCTGAACGCGCTTTTGGTTGCGATGAAGGGAATCCCCCTTGCATATAATAAGGATATGCAGGAGGATAAGGAGTGGTCGTTTGACGCCATTGATACGGCGAAGGGATGTCTTGCGCTTTTTACAGAGATGCTGCGGACCATGAATTTCCGGAAGGATCGGATGGAAGACAGCGCGAAGCATGGATTTACCAATGCGACGGATGCCGCTGACTATCTGGCGAATCATGGAGTGCCGTTTAGGGATGCGCATGGGATCGTGGGTCAGTTGGTGCTTCTGTGTATCGAGAAGGGGATTGCGCTGGATGAACTGCCGCTTCCCGAATACCAGAAGATCTCACCGGTATTTGAGGAGGATATCTATGACGCGATCAGTATGGAGACTTGTGTAAATAAGCGGGTGACAACGGGAGCGCCGGGAAGAGAAGCGATGGAAGAAGCTGCCGCCGTTTATAGGAAATATATGAACGAATACTTGAAGGATTAAGGAGTGGATGAGAATGGAACAGAGATTAAGAGTAGGGATCTTAGGAGCAACGGGAATGGTGGGACAGCGTTTTATCTCACTGCTTGAGAACCATCCGTGGTTTGAGGTCGTGACGGTGGCCGCGAGCCCAAGGTCGGCAGGGAAGACCTATGAAGAGGCGGTAGGCGACCGCTGGAAGCTGACCACGCCGATGCCGGAGGGAGTGAAGAAGCTGACCGTGCTGAATGTGAACGAGGTTGAGAAGGTTGCGGCGACCGTTGATTTCGTGTTCAGCGCCGTGGATATGACGAAGGAGGAGATCAAGGCCATAGAGGAAGAGTATGCGAAGACGGATACTCCGGTGGTTTCAAACAACAGCGCACACCGTTGGACTCCGGATGTTCCGATGGTAGTGCCGGAGATCAATGCGGAGCATTTCGACGTGATCGAGGCTCAGAAGAAGCGTCTGGGAACAACCCGCGGATTTATCGCGGTAAAACCGAACTGTTCGATTCAGAGTTATGCGCCCTGCCTTGCGGCCTGGAAGGAATTCGGTCCGACAGAAGTGGTTGCGACTACTTATCAGGCGATCTCAGGAGCGGGCAAGACATTTAAGGACTGGCCGGAGATGATAGAGAACATCATCCCTTATATCGGCGGCGAAGAAGAAAAGAGCGAGCAGGAACCGCTCCGTGTGCTGGGTAAGGTGGAAGACGGGCAGATCGTGAAGGCTGCCCTGCCGAAGATCACTTGTCAGTGCATCCGTGTTCCGGTTTTAAACGGGCATACGGCGGCAGTCTTTGTTAAGTTCGAAAAGAAGCCGACAAAGGAACAGCTGATCGAGAAACTGGTGAATTATAAGGGATATCCGCAGGAGGCCGGCTTACCAAGCGCCCCGAAGCAGTTTATCCAATATCTTGAGGAAGATAACCGTCCGCAGGTAACCTTGGACGTTGATTACGAGAACGGAATGGGTGTCTCCATCGGACGTCTCAGAGAAGACAGCATCTATGACTATAAATTTGTGGGATTATCCCACAATACGGTCCGCGGCGCAGCCGGCGGCGCGGTTCTCTGCGCTGAGGCGCTGACCGCCAAGGGTTACATCAAAGTAAAGTAAATCTATCGCCCCGGCAATTTGCCGGGGCAGATACGCATATCTTCTCTTCTTTATAAATCTGATATAATCTTATTCTGTAGAAATAGTTCATATTCTTACTTTTCTTTCTAATACACAGGTGGTAAAATAAAAGAAGATCAAGAACGTGAGGTAACAGATATGGATAAAGAGATTCTAAATTATACTCAGAACCGAGAGTTATCGTGGCTGAGATTCAACAAGAGAGTATTGGAGGAGGCACAGGATACATCGGTGCCTCTTCTGGAGCGTATGAAGTTCGTTGCGATCTTCAGCAGCAATCTGGATGAGTTTTTTATGATCCGTGTGGGCAGCCTGTTCGATATGGCGCATACGGATGCGAACAGGCGGGACAGCCGTTCCGGTATGACGCCCAAGGAGCAGCTTGATAAGATATTCGAGGCGGCCGCGCCGCTTTATAAGGAGCGGGATAAGGCTTATGCGGATATTAAGAAGCAGTTGAGCCCTTACGGTATATGCGGATTGAACTTCAAGGAATTGGAGCAGAATGAGAAGAAGTATGTTAAGAAGTATTTTAAGGAGCAGATCTTGCCGGTTCTGTCTCCTCAGATTGTGGATGCCAATCATCCGTTTCCTCATCTTCTGAATAAGGAGGTCTATGTTACGGCAAGCCTTAAGTTCAAGGAGAAGTCGAACTCTAAGAGTATGATGGGGCTTGTTCCGATCCCGCAGTTTGTATCGGACGTCCTGTATCTTCCAGGTCATGATATCCGTTATATCCGGATGGAGAAGGTGATCATGGAACATCTGGATCTTGTCTTCTCCAAGTACGAGGTGTCGGATGCCAACTATATCTGTGTGACGAGAAACGCCGATATTGCGCCGGATGATGAGGCATTGGAGGTCAGCGATGATTTCCGTTACCTTATGAAGGAGACTTTACATAAGAGGCGGAGAATGGCGGTGGTCCGGCTTGAGATCGCGGAGAAGCTGAAACCGGATATGGAAGCGTATTTCTGCGAGAAATTCAACATTGAGCCGCATCAGATCTTCCGAACGAAGATACCGATGAAGCTAGCATTTATATTTGCTATCAGTGATAAGCTGCCGGAATCCATGAAGCGTTCGCTCACTTATCATCCTTTTACACCCCAGAATTCAGCCCATGTACAGGACGGCGGCATGATGCGCCAGGTAAAGAAGAAGGACATTCTGCTGTTCTATCCTTATGAGAGTATGAATCCGTTCCTTAAGATGATCAAGGAAGCTTCTGTGGATCCCAATGTTATGACCATTAAGATCACGATCTACCGGCTTGCGAAGAAGGCAAGGCTGGTTGAATACTTGTGTGCGGCTGCGGAGAACGGGAAGGATGTGACCGTGCTGATCGAGCTTCGGGCCAGGTTCGACGAGCAGAATAATATCGACTGGTCCGAACGGATGGAGGAGGCCGGATGCCGTGTAATCTACGGATTTGAGTCTTATAAGGTGCACTCTAAGATCTGTCTGATTACTTACCGCAGCCGGAACGAGATCCAGTATATCACGCAGATTGGAAGCGGCAATTATAACGAGAAGACGGCGGCCATGTACACGGATCTGTCGCTGATGACCGCGAATCCGGCGATTGGGAAGGACGCGGTGGAGTTCTTCAAGAATATGTCCATCGGGAATCTGGACGGCACTTATGAGCATCTGATCGTAGCTCCGACCAGCTTGAAGCAGAAGGTCCTGTATCTGATCGACGAGGAGATCAGGAAGGGGAGCAGCGGCAGGATCATCATGAAGATGAATTCGCTGACGGATGTGGATTATATCAGCAAGATCAGCGAGGCCTCCAGGGCAGGAGTGCGGGTGGATCTGATCGTTCGAGGGATCTGCTGTATCCTTCCGGGTGTTCCCGGCTATACGGAGAATGTCCGGGTGATGAGTATCGTAGGGAGGTATCTGGAGCATGCGCGGATATTCAGCTTCGGCTCGGGTGCGTCCCAGAAGATCTATATCGGCTCGGCAGATATGATGACGAGGAATACAGAGAAGAGAGTTGAGGTTGCCTGCCCGATCTTAGACGATAATATCCGGCGGCAGATCAACCATTACCTGAAGGTGATGTTAAGCGACAATGTGAAGGCAAGGGTGCTTCAAGGAGACGGGTCGTATGTGAGGAAGAAGGCCGCGGATTCTCAGGTGGATTCCCAAGCGGCGTTCATGGAGGAAGCGATTCATGCCAAGAGAGAGGAGCCGGACAAGGACAAGACGATCAGCGAGTGGATCAAAGGATTCCTGGAGAATATCAGGAAATGATGGCTGTGTACAGGTAGAGATTTCGCCGGCACAGACAATACAGAACAGGTGGGAGAGATTGACAGTTATATGGGGAAGTCACTTTATATTGCGGAAAAACCCAGTGTGGCGCAGGAATTTGCAAAAGCGCTGAAGATAAGGGCGAGAAGAGGAGACGGGTACCTGGAGTCGGATGAGGCGGTAGTTACCTGGTGCGTCGGGCATCTGGTTACTATGAGTTATCCGGAGGTGTACGATCCGGGGCTTAAGAAGTGGAGCCTTGAGACCCTGCCTTTTATACCGAAGGAATTCAAGTATGAGGTGATTCCGGCGGTTGCCAAACAGTTTCAGATCGTTTCGGGACTTCTGAACAGGAAGGACGTGGATCGTATCTATGTCTGTACCGATTCTGGACGGGAGGGAGAGTATATCTACCGCCTGGTAGAACAGCAGGCCAATGTGAAAGGAAAGGAGCGCCGAAGAGTCTGGATCGATTCCCAGACGGAGGAAGAGATCTTACGCGGTATCCGGGAGGCGAAGGATCTGAAGGAATATGATAATCTGTCGGCGTCCGCTTATCTTCGGGCAAAGGAAGACTATCTGATGGGAATTAATTTCTCGCGGCTTCTGACGCTGAAATACGGTAACAGCATTTCCAATTATCTGAAGACCAGGTATTCTGCCATATCAGTAGGAAGAGTCATGACCTGCGTGCTGGGCATGGTGGTCCGTCGGGAGCGGGAGATCCGCGAATTTGTCGAGACTCCGTTCTACCGGGTGGTGAGCACGAACGGAGAACCGGGGGAGACTTTCGAAGGAGAATGGCGGGCGGTGAAGGGGTCGAGATGGTTCGAGTCGTTTGACCTCTATAAGGAAAATGGATTCAAGGAGAGGAAGAAGGCAGAAGAGCTGATCGCTTATCTGAGCGCAGAGGAGCCGCTCACCTGCCAGATCATTTCCATAGAGAAGAAGAAGGAGAAGAAGAATCCGCCGCTCCTGTTTAACCTTGCGGAGCTGCAGAATGAATGCTCGAAGCGGTTCAAGATCAGCCCGGACGAGACGCTTCGCATCGTACAGGAATTATATGAGAAGAAGCTGGTCACATATCCAAGAACCGATGCCAGGGTCTTGTCTGCGGCGGTGGCGAAGGAGATCCACAAGAACCTGAACGGTCTGATGAAATACAAGCCGGCAGTACCGTATCTTAAGGAAATCGTAGGCTTTGGAAGTCATAAGGGCTTAGAGAAGACCCGGTATGTCAATGACAAGCAGATCACTGACCACTACGCGGTCATTCCCACGGGACAAGGGATGAATGCACTCCATTCCCTGCCGCGCCTGTCGTCGCAGGTGTATGATGTAATCGTGAGAAGGTTCCTGAGTATCTTCTATCCTCCGGCGGTCTATCAGAAGACCGCGATCGTGACGAAGATGAAGGAAGAGTCTTTCTTCGCAAGCTTCAAGGTGTTGGCAGAGGAAGGGTATCTGAAGGTTGCAGGAATCCCGGGGCAGAAGAAGGACGGCGAGAAGAAAGACGGCGATGAGAATACGGACGCTGCATTTTTCCAGAAGATACAGACTTTGAAGAAGGGCATGACGCTTCCGGTCCAGGCTCTGGAGATCAAGGAGGGCAAGACGACTCCGCCGAAGCGGTATAATTCCGGTTCGATGATCCTTGCCATGGAGAATGCGGGGCAGCTTATCGAGGATGAGGACTTGAGGGCGCAGATCAAGGGAAGCGGAATTGGGACCAGCGCCACTAGAGGCGAGATATTGAAGAAATTATTTAACATCGAATACCTTGCCCTGAATCAGAAGACCCAGGTCGTGACGCCGACACTGTTGGGGGAAATGATCTTCGACGTGGTGGAGCATTCCATCAAATCGCTGCTGAATCCGGAACTTACGGCGAGCTGGGAGAAGGGGCTTACCTATGTGGCTGACGGAGAGATTACGCCAGATGAATATATGAAGAAGCTGGATTATTTTATCGTGAGCAGGACGGAGGGCGTGAAGGCGCTGTACAATCAGGATCAGCTTCGGGCCTGCTATGACAGGGCGGCGCAGGCGTACAGGAAGCCTGTGAAGGAGGGCAAGTCGGCAAAGTAAGCAGTTGTGGCCGGCACGATACGCATGGCAGGTTACATCAGCTGTGAGTATAATACTCAGAAAGAGAGGAGAATAAGACATCATGAAGGAATTGACAGTTAAGGAATTGTACACATTGGAGGAGACGATTGCGAAGGAGATTTTCGACGGAGTGACCTACCCGTGGGAGGTGCTTCCGAAGATCGGAGAATTCATCTTGCGTCTCGGCGCAGCTTTGCCCGAAGAAGAGTATGATAAGGTGGGCGAAGATGTGTGGATCGCCAAGTCGGCGGAGGTATTCGAATCTGCGTATATCCACGGACCTGCGATCATTGGGAAGAATGCACAGGTGAGGCAGTGTGCGTTCATCCGCGGCAATGCGATCGTGGGCGAGGGAGCTGTGGTCGGCAATTCTACAGAGCTTAAGAATGTGATATTATTTAATAAAGTACAGGTGCCTCATTATAATTATGTGGGAGATTCTATTCTCGGTTTTAAAGCCCATATGGGTGCAGGCTCTATCACATCCAATGTGAAGTCGGATAAGAAACTGGTCGTAGTAAAGACGCCCAAAGGGAATATCGAGACGGGGATCAAGAAGTTCGGTGCCATGCTTGGCGACGAGGTGGAGGTTGGCTGCGGCACGGTGCTGAATCCAGGCAGCGTGGTGGGAAGCAATACGAATATCTACCCGCTCTCCTGTGTCAGGGGATATGTGCCGGCGGGCAGTATCTATAAGAGACAGGGAGAAGTTGTGGAGAAGGAGGAAAGAGATGCATAAGATAGGTTTTATAGGTGTGGGCATCATGGGCAAGTCCATGGTCCGCAATCTGATGAAAGCCGGGTTCGAGCTTCATATCTATGCAAGGACGAGATCGAAGGTGGAGGATGTGATCGGCGAAGGAGCGATATTCCATGAGTGCATCAAGGACTGCGTGGAGTCCTGCGAAGCGGTGATCACCATCGTCGGATTCCCGCAGGATGTGGAGGAAGTGTATTTTGATGAACAGAATATCCTGGACAGCGCGGCGCCGGGAACATATCTGATCGATATGACGACTACAAGCCCGATGCTTGCTAAGAAGATCTATGAGTCGGGAAGCGGGAAGGGCTTCCATGTGTTGGACGCACCGGTGACAGGCGGAGATGCCGGAGCGAAGGCGGGAACCCTGTCCATCCTCGTTGGTGGTAAGAAAGAGGACTACGATGCTTGTATGCCGCTTTTTGAGGCGATGGGAACGAACATCAACTATCAGGGAGAGGCCGGATGCGGGCAGCATGCCAAGCTTGCAAACCAGATCATGATCGCAGGAACCCTGTCCGGTGTCTGTGAGGCGTTGACTTATGCGAAGTCGAAAGGGCTTGACCTGCAGGTGCTTCTTGACTCGGTGTCCACAGGGGCGGCGGGAAGTAAGCAGTTAGATACCTTTGGCCCGAAGATCCTGGCGGATGATTATGCGCCTGGTTTCTTCATGAAGCATTTTATCAAGGATATGAAACTTGCGCTTATGGAGGCGAACAGAAGCGGTCTGTGCCTGGAGGTGTTAAGCCAGGTGTTGGCGAATTATGAGATATTGGCGGCGGAAGGACATGGAGATCTTGGAACGCAGGCGCTTATGAAGTATTATGAGGAGACGGCCTGCGGGGATGAAGAATAGAGGATTAAGTAACGAGAGGAGAAATGTAAGATGGCAAATGAGAATTATGTAACATTTGAGATTGGCAAGACGAAGCATATCGCGTTGGTAGCGCATGACGGCAAGAAGAAAGAGCTGGTGGAGTGGTGCGATAAGAATAAGGAGATCTTGAAGGGACATTTCCTGTGCGGGACGGGAACGACGTCCAGGCTGATCGCGGAGAAGACTGGCCTGCCGGTGAAGGGCTATAACAGCGGTCCGTTAGGCGGAGACCAGCAGATCGGCGCGAAGATTGTGGAGGGGCAGATTGATTTCATGATCTTCCTGTGGGATCCGTTGGAGGCGCAGCCGCATGATCCGGATGTGAAGGCGCTCCTTCGTATCGCGGTGGTATATGATATCCCGATTGCGAATAATCTGGCGACGGCAGATTTCCTGCTGAATTCTAGATATATGGAAGGAACTTATGACAGGAAGGTGCAGAACTTCAATCGGACCGTGCAGGAGCGGGTGGAGCAGATGAAGTAGTTGGCAAACAGGCGGTCTTATGACCGCCTGCTTTTAAATGATAATAGTCAAGATAATCTGTCAGTTGCTGTTCTCCTCTTTCATTATATTCGGCTCCCCGCCACAATTTGATCTCTATAACAAACTGTTCGCCAAGGTAATCCACGACTACATCCGTCCGCCGGGCATCCCGTGTCTGTGCTTCGATATAATAATTTCCTGTGCCGTTAATGATTGGTTTCAGATACAGCAGGAAGATTTTCCGTCCGTGTTCTTCCAAAAATTTACTGTCGTTATCACTGTAGATATCGTTATAATATGATACAAATTTTTCCAATACTAAATCCATATCTAATCTTCCGTTACAAATGAACTGACTCTGATTTCGCTCTGCCTCAGCGCCAATCGCGCTTGCAAGTTCATCCTCGGATAAGAAGAGGTTGTACAGGCATATCTCAAAAATCCAAATATAACCCGTCTTCCTTCAAATAAAATGGCATGAAGCATGTGTTTCATCTCAGGATATTTGTCCAATTGCCGAATCATACTTTCGAAAAGCGGAATTCGTTCGTCAAGCAGCCCTTTTACTGCCGTCATAACACCTTCTTTCGTCCACGCATCTGCTTTCTCTTCAAATCGTTCGTTTCCGGGCAGTTCTTCATCAAGCCATTTACAAATACTTGAAACAAGATAGGGATAGCCTGATGTATAGCGATAAATTTCTTCTGCTATGGCTTTGGGATTGATTCCGATTCTTTGATCATTTTCATATTCCTTTAGCATAGCGGCTATCTGAGCAACAGTAAAACTCATATCAATATTAAATCTGGCGCCTATGTTTCATGGGCTGTTATATCTATGCTCCGTTCCTGGACGTACCTTAAGCTTCGTCAATAAGCAGTACGACCGGTCGGGGAGCCATGGAGCATACTTTACTTAAGCAGAGGAATAATTCATCAAGGCTTAAGTTCTGCTCTCTCTGTATAAAATCAGATAGTTGCTTCAGGAGTTCTTCGGTATTTTCTATTCTGGCAGTGTAAAACGGAGTGATAAACATCCTGGCAAAAGCTTTTGAAAACATTGATTCATCTTCAAAGTTCTTTGCTGAAAGCATCTGAAAATCCATGGAAACTACAATATATTCTGTTGTCAGATAATCTGCCAATGCTTTCAAAGTTGTTGTCTTGCCGTACTGCCTGCCACGGTTTATGACAAAATAACTGCCGCGTTCTACATAACGGTTCTTGATCAGTTCCAACCGTTTCTCTAAATTGACCATATAATGTTTCTTGGGATCGCATGATCCTTCTGTATTAAAATAACGCTGCATCAATTACCTGCCTCCTGTAACTTGGATGAATATATGATTAGTTTAAAATGGATTTTGAATGAAACAACTATATCTATCATCCAAAATACAAATGACGGTTCCGAACATGTAATAGTTCAGATACCTTCACTGTTACAGGCATCCGGCCATTAAAAATCGCTTCGCGATGGGCCGTATGATTTCAGGCTCTACTCTATGGCACGGTCAGCGCAGTGAATGCGCAGACCTGTCTGAACTGTTACCCGAACATTTCTTTTTGGTATGTGTTCCTGGTATGGAGACTTTTACTGAGGGTGATAGCTTGGCGGATGCAATTGAAATATGTGAAGAGAAATATTTGATTCATATAATATAAAAATGTAATGAATTATAGTACTTCATTACATTTTTTTGCAAAAAATCATATCAAAAATTCGTTCATTTACGTTATATTACCATGCAAAAATGGTTTTGTCAACATTTTGGAGGGCTGTGAGCAGGGTTTCTGATGGTATTTCTGTAAATTTCATCTAAAAAGTTATACATATCCATTTCATTTCGGCGAAAAAATCAAGAAAATAAGGAGATTTTCAATCTATTGCCGTCAAAATTCTAGTCAAATTCTATAAAATCTGGTATTTCCACAAAAAGAAGGGGTAAGAAGCTTTAAATCTACGGTTTTTGCATGCTGATTCTTAAATGACCGCCGTCAAAATTCTAGTCAAACGAATTGAGAACGGCGTGAAATAGGGGTGAAACGGCACTTTGTAATGAAGTACTATACTTCATTACATTTTTGACGGGATATAAGCAGGAAAGGAGCCGTGGATATGTCAATTGAATTATACGAACATAATCAGACAGCCTATCAGGCGGCTTTGGATATGCTGAAAACGGCAGGGAAGGCGGCGATCATCCATCCGACAGGGACGGGGAAATCTTTCATAGGGTTCAAGCTGTGTGAGGATTTCCCGGAGAAGATTGTCTGCTGGCTATCGCCGTCGAAATATATCTTCCGGACGCAAGTGGAGAATCTGGCAGCGAATACAGGGAAAGATGTAAAGTGTCTTGAGAATGTTAGGTTCTATACTTATGCGAAGCTGATGTCGATGACGGAGGAAGAGTTAGGAGAGATCCGCCCCGATTATATTATATTGGATGAATTCCATCGCTGCGGTGCGGCCGTCTGGGGACAGGGGGTGCATAAGCTATTGTCTATGTATCCAAGCACGCCGGTGCTGGGGCTTTCGGCAACGGCGATCCGCTATCTGGACAACCAGCGGGATATGTCGGATGAGCTGTTCGACGGAAATGTGGCTTCGGAGATGACTCTTGGCGAGGCGATCGTGCGCGGAATTCTGAATCCACCGAAGTATGTCCTGTCCGTGTTCTCTTATCAGAAGGATCTGGAGAAATATGAGAAACGAGTGCAGACGGCGAAGAGCAGACTGATCCGAGATGAAGGGGAGAAGCAGTTAGAAGCCTTGCGGCATGCTTTGGAGCAGGCGGACGGGCTTGAAGAGATCTTCCGTAAGCATATGAAGAATACCGCCGGAAAATATATTGTTTTCTGTGCGAATTATGAGCATATGTCGGAAATGATCGAGAAGTCGCAGGAGTGGTTCGGGAAAGTGGATCGGAATCCACACATTTATACAGCTTATTCCGACGATCCGGCGACGAGCCAGGCATTTGCAGAATTCAAGGCAGATGAGAGTGTGCATTTGAAACTGTTATATTGTATCGATATGCTCAATGAAGGCGTTCATGTGGAGGATATTGACGGGGTGGTTCTGCTTCGGCCTACTGTGTCGCCGATCATCTATAAACAGCAGATCGGGCGCGCGTTATCAGCGAATAAGAAGAAGGATGCAGTTATCTTCGATATTGTGTTGAATATAGAAAATCTCTACAGTATCGGAACGATCGAGGAGGAAATGCAGGTTGCCGCTTCTTATTATCATTTCCTGAATCGAGAGGATGAGATCGTTAATGAGCATTTTAAGATCATAGATGAAGTACAGGATTGTATTGCCCTGTTTGAAAAGTTGGAGGAGACGCTGACGGCTTCCTGGGACTTGATGTATGAGCATGCGAAGCAATATTACCAAGAGCACGGGAACCTGGAGGTTCCGGTGCGGTACCGAACGGAGGAAGGATATGGACTTGGACGGTGGCTTCTGACACAGCGTAGGGTCCGTGACGGGGAGAAGTACGGTGTGTTGGGTGCGGACCGGATACGCAGACTTGACCAAATCAGGATGGTTTGGGGGAGTTACCGGGATCTTGCCTGGGAGAAGTATTTCAAGGAAGCGCGGAAATATTACGAGGAGCACGGAAACCTAAATACCAATGTAAATGATGTGACGGATTCGGGGATTCGGCTTGGCGCGTGGATTTGTCAGCTTCGGACTTACCGGAAGAGCGGGATTCAAAAAAGCTATCTGACAGAGGAGCGAATACGGGCGCTTAACGGGATAGGGATGATCTGGGATGTGCCGGATTATCTGTGGGAAGAGAATTTCACGGAATGTCTGCAGTATTATAGGGCGCATGGGAATCTGGATATTCCCAATGCATATATCTCGCCCAAGGGTCTTAAGATCGGCGGGTGGCTCAGGCGGCAGCGGTTGATCCGCAAAGGGAAGACCAGCGGAGCGAAACTGACGCCGGAGCAGATCGACAGGCTTGACGGGATCGGGATGGTCTGGAAGACGAAGCCGGAGCGGCAGTGGGAGAATGGTTATGCCAAGGCGAAGGCTTATTATGAGGAGTATGGGAATCTGAATGTGCCGGTATCTTATGTGAGCCCGGGCGGGTATAAGCTTGGGGGCTGGATTGCGGATCAGAGAGAGAAAGGGAAAGAGAAGCATTCCAGGGAGCAGCAGAGGCAGTTGGATGAGATCGGGATGGTCTGGGTGAAGCCGGATTCCTGGGAAGTGAGATATGAGCTTGCAAAGGCTTATTATGAGGAGTATGGGAATCTGAATATTCCTTCTAAGTACCGGGCGGACGGGGTGTGGCTTGCGAAGTGGGTCAATGAGCAGAAGCAGGTGTATGCCGGGAAGCGAAGCGGGAAGGTGTTGAGGGAAGATCAGGTGCGAAGGCTTGAAGAGATTGGGATGGAATGGGGACGGAAAAAAGAAAGAGAGCAGAAAGAGACCGTTCAAAACCTAGAGATTGCTTCGAGGCTTGTCAAGGAACAAACCAGTGAAAGACAGGATGATTTAAGGAGAATTGATCGTAGAGAATATAAGGAAGCAGTTTAAAGATGGTGAAAAAGGTATATGAGTATATACGGAAGATTGACAAGCATAAAAGGAAAGATTTTCTGTAAATATTGATCTTTGGCGAAAAGCAGAGGATGCAGGCAGGGCTGGTGACCGTGAAGAAAATATGAGAAATGAAGGATCAGGATTATTTATCAAAACTACTCTTTGGATATCCTTGCAGCAGGGGCACTTGGATTTCCCAGAGTACGACATATTCGGCGTCTGAACGTATCTGCAGATGGGTTGCATAGGATTTGCAGTGAGACAGATTACTGTGGCAGCAGAAGATTATCTGGGGCATGGATGGCGAAGCATACCTATCAGCGAAGTGCTTCGCTATTATAATGCCATAATGGGATGTCGGATCAGAGGAGGATTATTTTGTATTATGTGATACAGGTGGCCGCAGGAACAGAAGATAGAGTAGAAGAACAAGTGAAAGTAATGGTAGATGATGGGCTATATCATTCCTGTTTCCATCCAATGCGACGGATGAAAAAGAAATTCCGGGGAGAATGGAAAGATGTCCATGAGAAATTACTGCCGGGATATGTGTTTATTACGAGTGATTGTGTTCAGGAACTATACCGGGAGCTTGAAAATGTACCGGCATTTACAAGGATGCTGGGGAAGGATGGAGAACAGTTTATCCCGCTATCGGAACATGAAGCGGACTGGCTGGAACGGATGATAGAATCACCGGGGAAGGATATGGAAGTACAGCTTTCCCAAGTATCGGTATCAGAAAGTGATGTGGTTACAATCCTGTCGGGACCATTAAAAAATATGGAAGGGTGTATCAAAAAAATTGACCTGCACCGCAGGATGGCGAAGGTGGAGGTGGATTTCATGAATAGGAAGACGGTGATACATCTGGGGATAGAGATGGTGGGAAAAAGACAGAGGCCAAATAAGAAGAGTGAACCTGGAGTTGTATTGTAGGAAGGAGATTTTGTTGATGGAGGAATATCAGGAAGTCAATGAAATTAATTTAATAGATTTGATGTTCTATTGTCTGAAGAAGTGGAGATGGACTGTAGTATGTATGATATTATTTGCAGTTATTGCAGGAGTGTATAAATATCAGGCGACAATTACGGATAACCAGACAAAGAAAGAAGAATTATTACGACGGTCAAGGCAGCCGGCTACTGAATCAGCCGAGGGAGAAGCAGGTGGAGAAGTTGGGAGTGAACCGATTGTATTGGGGGAGCCGGTGTCTTCAGCAGTTTCTTTTGCTGTGATCGGAATGATTGGCGGATCCTGTTTGATTTGCCTGGTCTTCTGCATGAACTATGTGATGAGCGGGAAATTGCAGAGTGAGAGCAGATTCCAAGAAAAGTTTGGCGTGCCGTTATTAGGAATTGTCCGTAAAAAAGAGACAAAGAAAAAGTTATTCGGATTCATAGACCGAGGGATCCGGCGATTGGAAGAAGGACCATATGCGAAGGTTCCAAGGAAAGAACAGATAAAGATTGCGACCGTGAATGTGCAAGCTGCAATTCATAAAAATCCGGAAGAACAGATAAAGAGGGTTATGTTGGCGGGAACGGTATCGGGAGATGACGTGATGGAGATCTGTGAGGAACTTACGGAAGAGATAGGGGAAGTTACTTTTTCGCCTTATAGACAGATTGTGTTCCATGCGGCGGCGCTTAAGAAGTTGGAATATTATGAAGGGATTCTTTTTATAGAGAAGAAGGGTGAATCCTTTGAGAGGCTGATCAGACAGGAGAAGAAACTGGCAGATAGTAGGGGGATAAGGGTGTTGGGGGTGGTTTTGTGTTGATATATATTTTTTCTGCTTATCCATAGAACAATACGAATGTGAGTACTCCTGAAACGGACAAGGCAGTTCTGAATGACATGAATACAGATTGAGATAAGGATCAAGTTGCTCAATTTGGCAAAGATCTTACCTGTTTGATGAATGTAAGGGGGATAAATAGATGGTTAATTCAGTGAAGACAGATATAGCAAGCAGGGTTATTCCTTTCAGCCCGCCAGATATTTCTGATGCAGAAATAAATGAAGTAATAGATACACTCAAATCCGGATGGATCACAACAGGACCAAGAACAAAAGAATTAGAAAAGAGACTGGCGGAATATTGTCATACGTCAAAAGTGGTATGTCTTAACTCAGCTACGGCAGCAGAAGAACTGAATTTCCGGATTTGTGGAATCGGTGAAGGTGATGAAGTTATTGTGCCGGCATATACATACACAGCATCCGCATCAGCGGCAATTCACTGTGGTGCAAAAGTTATTTTTATTGACAACCAGAAGGATTCAACAGAGATGGATTATAACAAGGTTGCCGAGGCGATAACAAACAAGACAAAGGCTATTGTCGCAGTTGATCTAGGAGGCATTATTGCTAATTATGATAAGATCTATAAAGTAGTAGAGGCGAAGAAGGAACAGTTTGTTCCTGGTGGAAATACTGATCTGGGAAGAAAGATCCAGAAGACTATTGGCCGAGTTTTTGTTTTCTCTGATTCCGCTCACGCACTTGGAGCAAGCAGAAATGGAAAGATGGCCGGTGAGATTGCTGATTTTACGGACTTTTCATTCCATGCTGTTAAGAATTTTACCACCGCTGAAGGCGGTGCATCGACCTGGAGAGATATTCCAGGAATAAATAATGAAGAAATCTATCATCAGTATCAGTTATATAGCCTGCATGGTCAGAGTAAGGATGCGTTGGCAAAGACTCAGGTTGGTTCATGGGAGTATGATATTCAGGGCGTTTGGTATAAGTGCAATATGACAGATATCATGGCTGCTATTGGTCTTTGTCAGATGGATCGTTATCCGAAGCTTTTGGCAAGAAGAAGAGAGATCATAGGAAAGTATGATGCTATGTGTGATGAGTTGGGAGTAAAGCATCTTATTCATTACACAGAAAATAGCATGTCTTCCGGGCATCTATACCTTACAAGGGTTCCAGGAATAAGTGATGAAGTAAGAAGAGAAATCATCATTAAGCTTGCAGAGAGGGGAGTCAGTACTAATGTGCATTATAAACCATTACCAATGATGACCGCATATATAAAATTAGGGTGGAATATAAAAGATTTTCCGAATGCATATAAGTTTTATGAGAATTTGATTACGTTACCTTTGCATACAAAATTAAGTGACGAAGATGTGGAGTATGTGATCGATAATTTTGTGGAAATAGTCAATATGTATAAATCATACTAATAATTAAATATTTTGTTAGAATTAATAGTACATAGCATAAATACTGTAAATTTTGGGAGTAGATTAATGATACTAAAAAGATGGGATGATTTGCCAGATTTTATGAAAAATGAACGAGTTTGGGAGTACTATGAGATATTAGAAAAGAAGAAAATGAGTCTTATCCTAAAAAGATTATTTGATTTGGTGATAGGATTTGTACTGTTAGTAATACTTGTTATCCCAATGGGAATTATAGCTTTATTAATTAAATTGGATTCAAAGGGTCCTATTTTTTTTAGACAAGAACGTATTACAATTTATGGAAAAAAATTTAAAATACATAAATTTCGTACAATGGTAAATGAGGCAGATAAAATAGGAATGTCAGTTACGGTAGATAGAGATAGCAGAATAACACGAGTAGGAGCAAAATTAAGAGACTATCGACTTGATGAACTTCCGCAGCTATTAGATGTCTTAAATGGAAATATGAGTTTTGTTGGTACGCGTCCAGAAGTTGTTAAGTATGTTGAAAAGTATAATTGTGATATGATGGCTACACTATTACTTCCTGCTGGAATTACTTCAGAGGCAAGTATCAGATATAAAGATGAAGCAAAATTACTTGGTAGAGACCATGATATTGATAGAGTTTATGTTGAAAAAGTTCTTCCAGAAAAAATGAAATATAATTTGAAAAGTATAAAAGAATTTTCAATCTTCAATGAAATTAAGATAATGATTAAAACAATATTTACAGTGATGCAAAAAGAATATGAATGAAGAAATGTATACTAGATTATCAATAGGAATTGTTGCATATAATGAAGAAAAATTTTTGAGAAATCTTCTGGAAGATTTGAAAAATCAAAAATATCCTCATGGTTTAATGGAAATAATTCTGATTGACAGTATGTCAGAAGATAAAACCAGACAAATTATGAAAGAATTTCAAAAAGAGAATACGGATTTTTATTCAGTACAAGTTTTAGAAAATCCAAAAAAAATACAAGCGGCAGGATGGAATGTTGCAATAAAAAATTTTACGGGTGATGTATTAGCAAGAATAGATGCACATACTAGAATATCTTCAGAGTATTCAGAGCAAGTTATGAAGAATATACATGAAGGAGAATATGTTGTTGGTGGAATTCGTCCTTGTATAAGCGAGAAAGATGAACATTGGTTAAATGTACTTTTGCAAGTAGAAACTTCTTTATTTGGAAGTAGTATTAATTCTAGTCGCAGGAGTCATAAAAAACAATATGTGAAAACGATGTTTCATGCGGCATATAGAAGAGAGGTATTTGATAAAGTCGGTGTTTTTAATGAAAGTTTATTAAGAACAGAAGATAATGAAATGCATTATAGGATTCGTAAGGCTGGTTATAAACTTTGTTATGATCCTGAGATTATATCATACCAATATGCTAGAAATAATTTTAGTAAAATGGTAAAGCAAAAATATAGTAATGGGAAATGGATTGGAATTACTTTAAAAGAATGCCCAAAATGTATTAGTTTTTATCATTTGATTCCGTGTGTATTTGTTTTAGGAATTGTATTGACATTAATAATGATAAAATTGGGAGCGAAAGAAATATCGATAATGCTGTGGATTATCTATGCTATTTTTGCTGTTGTAAATACGATTATTTCTGGATTGAAAAATAGATTTTATATGAGAAGTATTCTTATGCCTGCTATGTTTTTAATTTTACATGTAGCCTATGGAATTGGAACGTTTGTGGGATTGTTGAAAAGAGGAGCTATTTGATGGTGCGCATTTTACATATAGGGCTGTCTTATGATTATGGTGGAATAGAAAGTTTTGTAATGAATTATTTCAGAGCAATTGATAAAGAGAAATATCAGTTTGATTTCATTAATCCATATGACAACCCCTTAGCTTATACTAAGGATATTATGGAAATGGGAGGGAAGATATATTATTTGCCGGATTTTCATAAAAATCCATATAAATACAAACAAACACTGGAAAAGATAGTTAAAAATTATAAGATTGTTCATATTCATATGTTATCTGCCGCAAATATGATTCCATTAAAAGTGGCAAAAAAATGTGGAATTGATAAAATTATTGTTCATGCACATAATACAAAAGCGGAGGGGAAATTACGTTCTATATTACATTATATACAGTATAAAAAGATATGTAAACTAACTAATTGTATGTTGGCATGTTCTGTAGAAGCAGGGAAATGGATGTTTGGAAAAAAATGTTCATTCGATGTTATGAAAAATGCTATTCTTACTGAAAATTACGAATTTTCTATAGAAAAACGAAAAAAAATAAGGGATGAATTACATATTGATGAGAATACAATTATTTATGGAAATGTTGGAAGATTAAATGTTCAAAAAAATCAAATTTTTTTAATTCGTATTTTTTATGAAATTCAACAAAGAAATTCTGACTCTGTATTATGTATAGTCGGAATTGGTGAAAAAGAGAAAGAAATCAGAGATTTAATAAATCATCTTAATATTCAAAATAAAGTTTTTATGATGGGAAGAAGAAAAGACATGGACTTTATATACAATGCATTTGATGTAGTTATTTTACCGTCACTTTTTGAGGGCTTACCTATTATGCTTATTGAAGCACAGGCAAATGGATTAAAATGTTATGTGAGTAACAGAGCTGTTCCTCAGGAATCAAAAATTTTAGATACATTTTGTTTTTTGGATTTAGAAATTGGAGAAAAGAAATGGGCTGAGAAAATATTAAGTGACAAAAATGTAAGAATAGTGAATGCAGGAAATATATTAAGAGAAAAAAATTATGATATAACCATTGAATCAAAGAAACTAGAAAATTATTATAATAGAGTTAATGATTAGATTATTGAAAGGTAAAAAATGACTATTAGTATTCGAAATTGGAAAGTTGAACTTCCGATTTTGGTAATTGCATTTTCATATTTTATGGTTTTAATCAATCCATTAGGGTGGCATATGATTATTCATGTTGCACCTTTATATATTCTATTTACTTTACTATCTATGAAAGAAATGCATATACCATGTAAACATTCGATTTTTTGTTTTGCGATTTTTGTTCTAATTAGTTTTTTTTCGGGTATAATTTTATTTCAACCAGGCACAAGTGGAAAAATTATAAGATATGTATATGAATTGTTTATTTTATTAGTTTTTTTGAGTTATCCGTTTAAAAAGGAAAATGTCAGACTTCTTATTAAAGCATATATTGTCTCGGATTTATTGATTGCGGTTAAAATGTTAATACAAAGGGTTCATATTGAAACTGATGAATCGAGATTTTCAATCTTAAATTTTGGGAAAATAATGGATCCGAATTATTTGGCAGCTTTGTTTATTTTCCCAATATGCTATTTATTTTATAGTTGTATTAAAAATGGCATCACTTTAAAAACAGGTATAGAAATTTCTGTTTTAATTGCAGTAGTTTTATCTACAGGATCAAGGGGGGCATTTGTAGCCATAGCAATTGCATGTGGTGTAATATTTATAAAAGAAAGTTGCAATTCAAAAAAATTGATTGGAAGTATTATTTTAATTATTATTTTTTCCTTGATCGTATATTTTATAGTACCTCATAGAATGTTAGAACGATTCGACTACCATAATTTCTTTGATGATAGTAATTCTTTGAGATTTAACTTATGGAAGACAGCATTGAGAATATTTGAATCAAGCCCTTATGTTGGACGGGGAGCTAATAGTATGATTAATTTAGGGATATTTTATGGAGCAAGAATAAACTTAATGGCTCATAATACTTATTTAGAAATTTTAGCCGATTATGGAATGCTAGGATTTGTTTTCTGGATTGTTCCTTTTGTTAGTGTGCTTAATAGTGGTATTAAAAGGAATAATTTTTTGGTTGTTGGAATTTTAATAGGTACTTATATATGTGCTTTTTTTGTAACGGCAGAAGATTCGGCTTTTTTGTGGCAAAACGTATTACTTTGTTATGCTATAATAAGTTGTCAAGAGGATAAAAGCATGTATACGGGAGTGAATAAAGTTGAATTTGAATAAAAAAAATATATTATTGATTATGCCTTTTTATTTTGAATATGAAAAGCAGATAGAAAAATGTTTGAGTAGAAATGGCGCCAATGTATGGAGCTTTAATGAAAATATAAATAAAAATTATATTAATAGATTTTTCAGTATTTATTGTAAGAAAGTTTACAAAAAGGCTGTTAACATTAGTTATGATAAGTTGTTAAAAAATTTACCACAACATATGGATTATGTTTTCATTATAAAAGGAAGCACTATAACGTATAATTATGTGCAAAAGCTTAAAAAAATATACTGTCAAGCGAAGTTTATTATGTATCAATGGGATAGTGTTGCAAACTATCAAAAAGCGTTAGAACTTTCTAAATGGTGTGATTATAATTTTAGCTTTGATCCAGATGACTCGATAAAATATGGATGGAAATACAGAGCTTTATTTTTTGATCCTGAATTATGTATTCTTGATAAAGAAAAGAGATATGATTTGACATTTATTTGTTCTTTGCATTCTGAACGGGCAAAATTATATAGAGCAATTAAGAATTTCTCAAAAGAAAGAGAATATAAATTTTATGGCTATTTGTTTACAGATAAAATGAGCTATTTTAGACAAAAATATTTAAATCATAATCCTAAATTTGATGTTCAAATAAATAATTTAAAATTTTCACCGTTATCTCAAAGAGATATATCATCAATTTATGATGTATCTAAATGTTTGGTTGACTATAAGTTTGATAATCAGATGGGACTTACTATGAGAAGTATTGAAAGTTTAGGTCATAGCTGTAAATTGCTTACTAATAATCATAATATAAAAAAAGAAGATTTCTATAATCCTAATAATATATATGTATATGATATGGAAAGTATAGACATACCAGAGGATTTCTTGCTAACAGAATATGAAAGTGTAGATCAGCATATTTATCATAAATATTCTATACAAGGATGGGTTGAAGAAATTTTTAATTTTGTCGAGCAAAATTGATTTAATGGAGAAAGATTGAAAATGTTAAAAAAAATATATAAAGTACTTAGAGCAAAAATTAAAGGATATGGTTTTAATAGTTTTGGAGTAACGAGTAATATTATTGCTCCCATAAGATTAATTGGGAAAAAATATATTTCGGTAGGAGAAAATGTTTTTGTTTTAGATGGGTTAAGAATGGAAGCAATTAACAGATGGCTGGATAATGAGTATACACCCAATATATCAATTGG
>Ga0137308_101166_pt1 | contig 29115 bp, 24 predicted proteins | sample Inofrocosms_June_FD_97181 | JGI IMG/M metagenome (GOLD analysis project Ga0137308, IMG submission 97181) | Mouse cecal microbial communities from Vienna, Austria - N-Acetylneuraminic and N-Acetylglucosamine D2O microcosms_June | ecosystem: Host-associated > Mammals > Digestive system > Large...
GTAATAATATAGTGAAGGTTCAAATGCATACAATGAAATATATTATGGATATGCTAGGACATAAACATGTTGACTTGGTTAAAATGAATATTGAGGGTTCGGAGTTTGCGGCTATTATACAGATGTTGGAAGAAGTTGAAGGGATAGAGCAAATTTGTGTAGAGTTTCATCATAGATTTTATTCAGATGGAGAAATACGTTTGAAAAATACATTAGACTCCTTACAATCACATGGTTATGTTTTAGTGAATACATCAAAGTCAAAGAAAGAAATGACATTTTTAAAAGAAGTATGAGTATTTTAGGGCGAAGTTGAAATTGTAAATATATAAGAGAGAAACTTTTAATGAAGGGAACGACATATGAAGAAATTTATTATATATGGTGCTGGTGAAAGAGGCTTGTGGTGCCTAGATTTTCTCAAATGGAGAAAGTTGGAAGATTGTATTGCTTTTTTGTGTGATAAAAGGTATGCAGAAATTGGAAATATAAATGGAAAAAAAGTTGTTAGTTATGAACAAGCAAAAAAAGAAAATATGCCATTTTTAGTTTCTTGTGGTGATAGTAATATAGCTAGTGAAGTTCTGGAAATGATTAGTAATGATGGACAAAAAGGTTATGTATTTGAAGAATTGTATAAAGTGTTAGGTGAAGATCAAGCTGTTTTTCTTAGAGAGTGGTGCGCTTATCATCATGCTAAAAATAATGATCAGTGGTTTGATGATGCTGAGAAACAGGATGCAGTTGATGTTTTTTGGGGGGGGAACACTATATTTTATCAGTATTTTAGAGAACTTGATTTGCGAAATGTAATTGAATTGGCTTGTGGAAGAGGGAGGCATGTGCCACATTATATGAAGCAGGCAAAAGCAATAACCTTAGTAGATATTTTAGAAGAAAATATAATGATATGTAGGGAGAGATTCCAGAATGTTGATAATATAACTTATTATTGCAATAATGGTTATAATTTGGAAAAACTTGCTGATAACAGTTATACTGCATTATTTACATATGATTCAATGGTTCATTTTGAGATGATGGATGTGTATGCGTATTTAAAAGATATTTATCGTGTGTTAAGAAAAGGTGCTAAAGCATTATTCCATCACTCCAATTATTCAACAGATTATATGGCAGATTTTGCACATACGCCACATGCAAGGTGTTTTATGAGTAAAGATATTTTTGCATATTTAGCGAATAGAGCTGGTTTTAAAATAGTAAAACAGGATGTAATTGATTGGTATGGAATAGAAAGCTTAGATTGTATAACTTTATTGGAGAAATGACTATGTTATTATAATTGTTATTTAATTCTATCAGCAGTATATTTGAATAACTTTAAAAAGCGTAGTTGTATGGGTGTAGATGAAGAGAATCATGGTTTTGCTCATAATGATATAATTATATCAAGAGTTGGGGTAGAGAATGAAAATAGCTTACTTTTTAGATATTTCAAAAGGTTTAGGGGGAGCTGGAAATGTTTTGTTAGAGCAGGCTAAATTAATAAGTACAATTCATGATGTGATTGTAGTGATCCCATGTAATGTAGATGGTGAAATGAATCCCAAATATGAGTTGCGCTGTAAAAAAGCGAATGTTAGATATGTAGGAATGATTTATCCAACAGCATATTCAGTTCAAAATATAGATGCATTAAAAGCCGAAAAATCAATAAAAAGTATCAAGGAAATGGCAATTGTTGAAGAGATAGATTTCTTTCACAGTGTGCAATTTAATATTGGGGCAGAGTTGGCATCGCGTGAATTAGGAATACCTCATTTAATGAATGCGTATTCCATAAGAAAAGGAGAATTTTTTCTTGAGTTAATGGATATTTTCCCTAAGTACCATTCCTGTGATTCACTGTTGTATTGTAGAATTTGGGAAGCGGGATTGAATGTAAAAACGCGGTGTATCAGACCATCTGCTCCTTTATCGTATATAGAAAGGAAAAAAGAAAGAAATAAGGATACTCTTAAAATATTAATGTTAGGAGAGATTTGCGAATATAAAAATCAAATGTTGGCGATTCAGACTATAGAATTATGTAATGAAAATTCTATAAAAGTGAGTTTGAGTATAGCAGGCAATGATAATTTAGAATATGCACATAAGTGTAAAAAATATATAGAAGACAATGGTTTAGAGGAATTTGTTCATATATTAGGTTTTCAGAATGATATAGCGTCCCTTCTAAAGGAACATGATTGTTATTTATGTACAAGCACAAGGGAATCTTTTCCGTGTTCTATTGTTGAAGCTATTACATATGATTTGACAATCCTTTCAACACCTGTCGCAGGGGTACCAGAATTGCTGAAAGACGAGCGAAATGCATATATAAGTGAGGGCTATAGAGTAGAAGATGTTGCAAATTGCATTATGAAGTGTTTTTACGCATATCAAGATGGAAATATTAAGAAAATTCATGATGAAGCAGCTATATTATGGAATGAAAATTTTTCTGGTGATGTAGTGAGAAGACAATTAAATGAATATTATCAATTTATTTTAGATGATTTTTATATAAACTCAAGGGCTAAATTGGAAAATAGAATATCAGAAAATGATATAAAACAGATAGAAATGAGATTACGTAATGCAGGAATAACAGCTGAAGATGTTTTATCAAAATGCTATTATTATACATGCCTTACTAAAATTTTAAAACCTGGAGTGACATATATTTGGGGAGCAGGAAAGTATGGGAAATATGCTCAAGAACTTATAAAAATTTTGTTTTCGGAAATAAAGGTCTTGGCATATATAGATCAGAATAAAAAAGGAAATTATTTAGGTATTACGATCATTTTACCAGAGCAAATAGAATTGAAAAAAACCGATTATGTTTTTTTGGGATTTGTGCAAGGGAGAGAAAAAGTGATTGAATATTTAGAGGAGAGAGGAATGGAATATAATAAAGATATATGGATTTTACCATAAATAATGATATGTTGTGAGGGGAAAATATGTTAACAATCACTGTAATAACGATATGTTATAACGCAATAAATAGGGTACGGGAAACAATAGAAAGTGTATGTAATCAAACATATCCTGATATTGAATATTTGATTATAGATGGAGCATCAACAGATGGAACAAAGGAGATACTTGCAGAATATTTAAGATTTCCTAATATAAAAATTTATAGCGAAAAAGATTTTGGAATATACAATGCTATGAATCGTGGAATTGCCAGAGCAAGCGGAGATTATATATTTTTTTTAAATGCAGGTGATACTTTATATAATAAATATGTTTTAGAGGAAATGTATCAATATATAAAAGAAGATACGAAGTCTATATATTTTGGAAAAATTTGTTCTATTTCCGATGATGGTTCAAAAATAATAAAAGATTTTGCGGAAGGAAAAGAGACTTTAGAGGAAAAGCTGTTAAATGGAAATATGCCTTGTCATCAAAGTATTTTTGCGCCAAAGGAATTGCTAGTCAATCATTATTTTAGAGAGCAGTATAAAATCAGAGCAGATTATGAGTGGCTTTTTTATTCTGTAACTAAAAAGAATCGATGTAAAAGTGTACCTATTATAGTAAGCAATTATGATGCAATGGGTATGAGTGGAGAACCTGCGAACGCGGAATTGCTTTTTTATGAAGAAAAACAAATATTGGATGAGTATCAAGAAAAATATGAACAAGTGGCACATCATTCGAATTTGAATGAAGTATTAATGGAGTGGAAAGTATTAGCTCAAAAACATTTATTTATGTTTCAGATAATGAATCGATGGGTGGAATTAAAGCAAAAAAATTTTTGCATATGGAAATTTTTGCAAAAAAAAGGATATCACCATATTGCAATTTATGGAATGAGTTTCATAGGGCGTAGATTATATGAAGAATTGGCAAATTATGTAGAGATTGATTATGCCATTGACAAAAATGCAGATAATATATGTATGGATATATGTATATATTTGCCAAATGATCATCTGGAAGAAGTGGATGCAATAATAGTGACTACTGTAATGCATTTCGATGAAATTACAGAATTACTTCAAAAAAAGGTTAAATGTCCAGTGTTATCTTTGGAAAATATAATTGATGAGCTATTCTTGAATTGTCTGGAATAGAGCATTTGGAACAAAATGAGGGATTGAGGAGAGGCTGTAAATTGTAAATGAAAATATCTATCATAATTCCTGTGTATAATGCGGGGGGTTTTTTAAAAGAATGTTTAGATAGTGTGATTTCACAGACGATTATGAAGAAGGAACTTCTTTGTATTGATGATGGCTCAACGGATAATTCCTTTGAGATTTTGCAACAGTATCAAAAGAAGTACTCATATATTCGTGTTTTCCGGCAGAAGAACAAAGGGGCCGGTGAAGCGCGTAATATTGGATTAAAAGAAGCGACGGGGAAATATGTATGCTTTTTAGATGCGGATGATTTTTATCTCGATTCCAAAGCCTTAGAAAAAATGGTTTGTGCCTGTGAGAGTAATCAATTACAGGCATGTGCAGGATTGCGAAAACTATATAAAGGAAATTTACTGGAAGACTTTTACTGGTGCAGAAATTATTTTGAAAGTGACAATAATTCTGAAGGGGTTATCTTGGAATATGCAGATTATCCGGATGACTACTATTATACAAACTACATTTTTGCATTAGAGTCTATCAGAAAGAATGGGATACTATTTCCACTATATAGAAGATATGAAGATCCCTGTTTTTTCTTGAAAACGATGATAGTTATCAAGAAATATATCGTTTTACCAATAGAGTTTTATGGCTATCGGTTTTCGGAGGAAGCGATTGCCCGGAAAGAAGATTACATAGAAGATACATTAAAAGGAATACGGGAGAATATTAAAACTGCTCAGGAAAATCAAATATATAAGCTTGAGAAAGCATTACTGGGCAGGATAGGTATAGAATACGTTGCCGGTGTTGTCAAAAATGCCAGCGAAGAAATGCTCGATTTTTTATATGAGATTCAGGCAATGGTATTTGGAAAGGACATACCGAAAGAATTTACCGATGCACAAACCAAGGCATTTAGTAATGTTCTGATTCTTACTATTATGAATTTAAAAGGTATAAGAATAGGAGATTATTTTGAAAAAAAAGGAGTTTTAAATATTGCGGTCTATGGTTTAGGAAATTATGGAAATGTTGTGATCAGGGAACTGAAAAAAACGGATAAGATTGCTTTATATGGGGTTGATCGGAAAATAAAAGAGAGAGACGATATCAAAATCGGAACATTAGAAGAGGTTAATGAAAAATGCAGTGACATTATTGTGACTCCGGCTGAAAAGAATGTTGAAATTGCGAATGATGTAAGGCAGACATGGAAAGGAAATGTCTGGGAGTTGAATGCATTGCTTAGACAAGTGATGAAAGATCAGGAAAGCGGGAATTATTAGATGGATGTCATTATTTGGGGAACAGGGAGAGGTGCAGAGGATATCATTACTTGTGTGAAAGAAGACTGCAGAATTATTGCCTATGTAGATAATGATCAGACAAGGTGGGGGAATAAATATCACGATAGCCTTGTGGTTGCGCCAAAAGAATTGATCAGTATGCAGTTTGATTATCTGATCGTAGCAGTTGCGATAAATTATGAAAGTATAGTGACACAATTGGCAGAATTAATGATCGACCGCAATAAGACCATAACGCCTTTTTCTTTTGATCATGCAGAATACAGTAAGTGGCGAGAACTATTTTATCTGGAGGAGTTATGTTTTATTGAACTGAACAGGAAGATGGAGGATATATCATTATATGTCCAAAACATGGAATACGAAGTTGCGGCAAAGATACAAAAAAGATACTATAGATTTCCCCAAATAGCAGATTGGAAGGCAACGATATCTGAAATTGTTGAAAAAGGAAAGTCTCTCAGCAGATTCGGCGATGGGGAACTTGATTTGGCTCTCGGACGTGGCAATTCCCTACAGGAAAGAGATAAAGTACTTTCTTTGAGGCTGAAGGAAGTACTGACAAGCGATCTGGAAAATCTTTTGATCGCAATACCGGATGTATATGGGAGTATGGAGGGCAGAACGGAAGAGTTTAAGAAGTGCTTTCGCCATCATCTGGCAAATGGCGGAAGAGAACAGGTATATGCGCTGTTGGATTTTGAACGGACATATTTTGATGCTTTTATCACCAGGCCATATAAAGACTTTACAGATAAAAGTATGGCAGAGGATAAGTTTGAAGCGATAAAACAGATATGGAAGGACAGAGATATAACGATCATTGAGGGAGAATGGACAAGACTAGGACTTGGTAATGATCTCTTAGCCAGTGTAAAAACATGTGAGAGAATCCTCTGTCCAAGTATAAATGCTTTTCAAAAATACAATCTGATTTTACAGGCGGCAAAAAAAGTGGACAAGTCAAGGCTAATATTGATCGCGTTGGGAGCTGCGGCAACAGTTTTGGCATATGATCTGGCAAAAGAAGGATATCAGGCTTTGGATATCGGACATATCGATATTGAGTATGAATGGTTTATACGGGGAGAAAATCGAAAGGTTCCGATACCGGGAAAATATGTAAATGAAGTGCCGGGAGGGCGGATTGTAAAAGAAACGGGTGAACTGCCGAATTATTCGGGAGAAGTGATTGCAAAGATATTATAATTGTTAATTATCGGTATTGCACAGGAGAAGATTTCATGCAGGACAATTTATTTTATACAGAAGAATATAAAAACCTGAAAAAATTGGAAACCTCTCTGACGCAATACAAAACCCTGTATTTTTATGGAGCCGGTCTCAGAAGCGAAGAAATTCTACAGATGCAAAGAGAGGGATTTCCTTTTTTACAGAAGCCCGAAGCTTTTCTGGTAACCGGCAAAAAAAATGATTCTTTTGAAAATCTGGAGCAGCTAGACGGCATTCCGATATACAGTATCGATGAGATCCGGGAATTTTCGGAAGATTCAGCTATTGTGGTTATTGCCATGGATATTTACCATAATGAGATAAGACAGAGGTTAGCGGATAGTTCTGTTACATATCCAGATATATATTATCTGACAGACGCTATGGAGCAGCTTTTGACAAGAGAGTTTTTAGAGAATTATCTTCCAAAGCAGGGACTGTCTGCCGGTTTTCTTCCCTTTGCAGATGACTGTAAGGTGGATAGCGACCTGTATCAGGAGCGAATCCATACATACAGTGTTATGTGTGAGCGGGATACGAAAACTGTCGCACATTTTGAGGTAGTACCGTGGATATCCAACATTCAGGCGGGCGCAGTAGCAGCAGAGAAGAGAATTGCGGATATCTGTGATGACGCAGGAGAAAATATATCTGCCTTAAATCCCTATTATAACGAATTAACGGGATTATATTGGGTATGGAAAAATACAGAACATGATTTTTCGGGAATTTGTCATTATAGAAGAAGATTTGAGTCGAATACAGTATTGCTGCCATTGATAAATGATGAAGCAGATATTATTCTGCCCCTTCCTTTTGTGGTAGGGCATGATCTGAGAACGTATTATCAGCATTGGGGTGAAGCAATTTATTATGATACAATGCTGCAGATCATCAAAGAGAAATATCCGGCATATTACGATACGGCGATATGGTGCGCTTCTCATCCTGTTTTTATTCCCAATAATATTTGTATAGCCAGAAAAGATATTTTAAGCGAATATTGTGCCTTTTTATTTGATGTGGTTTTTTCGGTAGAGGATAAAATGGCTGCGTATGACGGGAAAAAGCAAAAAAGATGCTGGTTGTCAGAGCATGTGTCAACGATATACTTTATTCACCATATACGGGATTATCGCGTACTTTTTTCCAAAATAGAAAGGTGTTGGTGAGATGGGCTGTAAAGTGAGTATCGTTGTGCCGGTTTATAATGCCGAAAAATATCTGGATCAGTGTGTCACCAGTATTATGGGACAGACTTATCGACATCTGGAGATCATTCTTGTAAATGATGGTTCTACAGATCATTCATTGGAAATATGCAGAAAATATGCAGAGACAGATGAGCGTATAACAGTAGTGGAGCAGATAAATCAGGGAGTAGTAAAAGCCCGTAAAACAGGTGTGGAAGCTGCCACAGGAGATTTTATCGGATGGGCGGATGCGGATGACTGGATGGAATCCGGATACATAGAGGGTTTGGTGAGGCTGCAGGAGGAGTCTAATGCGGATATTGTGGCAGCTACGCATTTTCATGATATCGGCAGCGACAGTAGACTGATAAAAAACGGGGTGGATACTGGCATATATGATGTAAAACAGCTTCTGCCGGTTATGTTGTATACAGGAGAATTTTTTGAATATGGGATCACTCCGCAGCTTTATACAAAGCTTTTCAGAGCGGACATTTTGAAAAAGACACAGTTTATGGTCGCGGATAATATTATTGCAGGTGATGATGCGGCGGTAGTGTATCCGAGTTTATTGATGGCAGAAAAAGTATGTGTGTCAAACATAACAGGCTATCATTATGTCCAGCATCCGGCATCTATTACCAAAACAGGATTTTCAGACGAACCGGCAAGAATCAGGATGCTGATAGAATATTTGAATGATATTTTCCGGAAAGCCGGTGTAAGTGAATGGATGAACCATCAGCTTGCAACATATGAAAATTATATGCTTGCTCTAAGGCAGATAGATATATTTGATGCTGCGGATAGTGAAAAAATACTTGTACCATATGGTGGCTTTCGGGAAAATGACAGACTTGTGATCTATGGAGCGGGAGTGTTGGGGCAGAAGATATACCATTATCTTGAAGCGGATGGGAGAGTAAAACTGACAGGCTGGCTTGATAAAAATTATGAGGTTTACCGGAAGCAGGGATTTGGGGTAGACAGTTCAGATCTGTTGTCGAAAGTGAATTTGGAATTTGATTATATTGTAATTGCCAATATAACAGAAAGCGTAGCTATGATGATGAAGGATTTTCTGTTGGCATCAGGTGTGGCAGAAGAAAAAATAAGGTGGTTTTCGGCTGAATTTTTGGGAAGAGCATAAAAGATATAGGGTGGGAGAATAATTAAATCAGTTTGAAATAAAGATATATTTTTAAGTAAATTAGCACTTTGACAATTACATATCTTACATCAGGAAACATATAATTTTATCATGTTATTAAATTAGTATAATTTTTATTATATTTACTTGTCAAACAACGCAAGCTTTGCTATACTGCTTTCAAAAGCATATATTCTTTTGAAATTCTTATGGTGAAGCTGCCATTCTAGGGGAGATCATTCCTGTCTGTCTTCAACTGAAACCTGTGCTTTTTATTATCAGAAAATATTAATTGCATGGGATTTTGTGGGAAGCCGGGAAACAGGCAGCTTTGTTTATGGAAATGATCAGGGGAACCCATTATAAAGATACGGTGTTCCGGATGCTGTTCCGGGATAAGAAACAGCTGCTTGGACTGTATAATGCGGTCAGCGGGAGACATTACAGGAATCCAGATCAGCTTGAGATCGTTACATTGGAAGGTGTTGTTTATATGGGGATGAAGAATGATCTGGCGGTTCTCTGATACGGATACCATCGCCTCATTTTGTAGTTTTTTATAACGGAGTGGAACCATTTGAAGAGAAACGGGAATTGAGATTATCGGAAGCGTTTGTAAATCGGGAGGAGGATTCTGAACTGGAATTGCGGGTTCAGGTGCTGAATATAAAAGGGTTCAATGAAGAACTGAAGGGGCAATGCTGCATTCTTGGGGAATATATGCAGTATGTGAATAAGGTAAGAGCCTACAGGGAACAGTTGTCTATAGATCAAGCGGTAGATAGGGCTGTGAATGAATGTATTGCGGAAAATATTTTGCGGGAATTTCTGTTGCGGAACAAAGCGGAGGTAAGGCAAGTGAGCATTTTTGAATATAATGAAGAGGATACGCGCCGGGCGATTGGGGAATATCAGCATGGGCAGGGAGTAATGGAAAGCAAGATAGATGATGTGTTGCTATTATTGAAGAGAAAAGGTGCTGTTCCGGTGGACTTGGAAAAAGAGATTTTGGAAGAAAAGGATATAGAAGTTTTACAAAACTGGCTGATAAGTGCCGCAGAAGTTAAGAGTATTGATGAGTTTATAGAAAGAAAATAGAAAGCTGTTCTAAAGAAGATAAAGGAAGATTTTATAACGTAGAATAAATAGTAATAAAAACTCCCGATGTAAGATATGTCATTGTCTTATATCGGGAGTTTTTGATATGCAGTCTCAAAAATAGAAGGGAATATGTCAGAAGGAAGGATGTAGCGGAATGAACCTTGTAATCTACGGTGCCCAGGCCATAGCGCTCGGCGCATATAAAGCGATAAAGCTTTTATATCCTGAGAGGTCTGTCGGCTGTTTTCTGGTTTCCTCCGTGAAAGGAAATCCGGCTGTGCTGGGCGGTCTTCCTGTACGGGAGATTTCAGAGTATGCCGGTCAGTTGTCATCTGAAGAGAAGGCAGACACGGAAGTCCTGATCGCCACCCCGGAAAGTGTGATGCCGGAGATTGAGGATACACTGGAAACCTACGGCTTCGATTGTCATGTGAGACTTACTTCCCTGCGTTTTGCGGAACTGATGGGGTATTATTATGCCCACACCGGAGCATTTATGCCGTTGGCGGCACTGCCTGTCGGTTTCCATATACCGAAGATACAGATGTATATGGCAAAGTTCTATAAGGACAAGCCGCTGAAATCAGAATATCGTATCCCTGAGTGGATGATACCGATACAGGTGGGCAGTGCACTGTGCGAGGAACGAGTAGCAGATCTTTTGGACTGCGAGGGGGAAAATATATCTGCTAAAAATGTAAATTATTCGGAACTGACGGCTCTCTACTGGATCTGGAAGAATCGTCTGACCAGAGGGGAGACGGGTGATAAAGAAGTATATTACGGGTTATCCCATTACCGCCGCATGCTGGAATTATCGGAGGATGATTTGTCCCGGCTGATCGATAACGATGTAGATGCAGTGTTGCCCTATCCCATGTCCTATGAACCGGATATCGAGGAACACCATAAGAGATATCTGGCGGATGCGGATTGGAAGGCATTATGCAGAGCGCTTGAGGAACTTCAGCCGGAGTATGCCGGAACTTTTGGGCAGATTTTAAAACAGCAGTATTTTTATAATTACAATATTATCCTTGCCAGAAAATCGGTTCTTGAAGAATATTGCAGCTGGCTGTTTCCGATACTTGAGCGAGTAGAACAACTCAGCACACCGAAAGGCTGGGAGAGACAGGACAGATACATAGGCTATATGGGTGAGACACTGGAAACGCTGTATTTTATGCATAACAGGAACCGGCTGAATATAACGCATGCCGGCTGTAGGTTTCTACTGTGAAAATAATATGCATTCAGGGGTATATAGCCAGAGAGATATTTAGCAAGAAGAAAAGGGGAAATTAACTTATGAACTTCGAACTCACCGCATCCATGATGTGCGCCAATTATGGAAATCTGGAACAGGAAGTAAAACTGTTGGAAGAAAGCGGTATAGATTCCTTCCATATCGATATTATGGACGGCCGTTATGTCCATAATTTTGCCATGTCTTTGAATGATATGGCATACATAGCTTCCGCGACAAAAAAGCCTCTGGATGTACATCTGATGATAGAACATCCGAACAACAACATACAGATATTCCTGCGGAAGCTGCGCCGCGGGGATACCGTATACATCCATCCGGAAGCGGAATATCATCCTTCCACGACCCTGCAGAAGATTATAGATGCAGGCCTTGTCCCCGGTATTGCGATCAATCCGGGGACAAGCGTGGAGACGGTATATGAAATGCTCAGGATTGTGAAAAAAGTGCTTGTCATGACGGTGAATCCGGGCAATGCGGGCCAGATGTACATGCCTTATGTCGGAAAAAAGATAACACATCTGCTCGAGTTAAAGGAAGAGATGCATTTTAAGGTATACTGGGACGGCGCCTGCAGTGGGGACAAGATCCGTAAGTTTGCCCCTATGGGAATAGACGGTTTTGTATTAGGGACAACGCTTCTGTTCGGAAAGGAGAAGTCTTATGGAGAGATACTGCAGGAGATACGTGTCTATGGCGTGGAGATGGAGGAGAAGGGACAAAAAATGTAAATGGGCAGAAAAAGGCAGAAGCTAAAACAAAAGAAACATATGAGGCAGCTAGGCAGAAGGATATAAAGAAACGAGAAAGTAAAGAGACAGAAAGTAAAGAGACAAGAATATAAAGAGACAAGAGAATAAAGAAGCAGAGCGATAAAGATACCAAAACAGATCAGGAGATACAGTCCATGAACATCGTGATCATATTGTCCGGCGGGACAGGCACCAGACTTGGCGGTGATATTCCAAAACAGTATATAGAAATAGACGGAAAACCTGTGATCGGGTATTGTCTTGATACCTTTTTTGCCCATCCTTCGGTTGAAGCCGTCCAGATCGTGGCGGACGATGCATGGCGGGAATATATTTTAAATTATATAAGAAAGACAGAGAAAAGAACGGGAAAAAGCAAAGTAGAAAATTCGGATAAAATCAAGTCGGAAGTGCCTGCTAAGTGGAAAGGTTTTTCCGCACCGGGGCAAAACCGGCAGTTATCCATTTATCATGCCCTGCAGGATTGTATGGGGTATGCATCGCCTGATGATTATGTGATGATCCACGATGCGGCGAGGCCTTTTGTCAGCGATGCCTGTATTGCTGTTTCTTTTCAGGAAGTACGGGAGCATGACGGGATATTGCCGGTGCTGCCGATGAAGGATACGGTGTATCTCAGCAAGGACGGAAAAAGAATATCTTCCTTATTAAATAGGGAACAGATTTTTGCCGGGCAGGCGCCGGAAACATTTCACCTGGGCAGATACTATGAGGCGAACAGGGGACTTTTACCAGATAGGATAAAGAAGATCAATGGATCGACGGAACCGGCGATCCTTGCCGGGCTGGATGTTGCTATGACAGAGGGAGATGAAGGAAATTTTAAGATCACGACTAAAGCAGATCTTGAGAGATTCAGACAGAAACTTTCAGGCAGAAACATTCCGGATAAGGGAAAGACATCAGACAGGTTTTAAAGTATTTCAAAGATATTTTGGAGATAGAGAGCCTGCAGAGGAAACGTTTTAGCGGAAGATAACAAAAAGAGAAGTAACATCTCGGCAAAATATAATAAAAAGAAAAGCTTGCTGATACATATTTTGCGGGGCGGTGTACTATAGATATTCGGAGAGCAGAAATGAAAGCATATGTGTTACATGATATTGGAGATATCAGATACGAAGAAGTAAAAGAGCCGGTCTTAAAACCGGACGAAGTCCTGATGGAAGTAAAGGCTGTCGGCATCTGTGGCTCTGATATCCCGAGAATTTTTGAGAACGGAACCTACTCTTTTCCGCTGATACCGGGACATGAATTTTCCGGCTGTATAGTGAAAACAGGAGCGGAGGCAGATCCGGACTGGCTGGGAAAACGGGCAGGCGTCTTTCCGCTTCTCCCCTGTAAAAACTGCGTGCCCTGCGGTCAGCAGCATTATGAGATGTGCAGGAATTACAGTTATTTCGGTTCCAGAACGGACGGTGCTTTTGCGCAGTATGTGGCAGTGCCGGTGTGGAATCTGGTGGAACTGCCAAAGGAAGTTTCTTATGAAGCAGCGGCAATGTTAGAACCCATGGCGGTAGCGGCTCATGCGATGCGGAGTATGGGCTTTGAAAAAAGAGCCGAAAGACCGGAAGGGGGAGAAAGCGTCGGATGTATGGCTAAGGGTACCAGTCTGGAAGAGGAAGCCTGCAATGCGCCAAAAAACACCGGACAGGAAAGAAAAAAAACAGTGGCAGTATGCGGCTTGGGAACGATAGGCCTGCTGCTTGCCATGTTTTTAAAAGAGGCTGGAATAGACAACCTTCTCGTGATCGGAAATAAAGAGTACCAGAAAAAGGATATTCTGGATCTGGGGATAACAGGGGATCAGTATTTGGACAGCAGGGACGGAGACATTGTGCATCGTATTCTGGATCGTACAGGCGGTCTCGGCGTGGATGTGTTTTTTGAATGCGTCGGGAAAAACGAGACTGTCTCGGAAGCCATTCTTGCCACGGCGCCGGCAGGAAAAATACAGCTTGTGGGAAATCCGGCTTCCGATATGAATTTTGACCAAAATACCTACTGGAAGATATTGAGAAACCAGCTGACCGTAAGAGGAAACTGGAATTCCACCTTTTTACACAGCGCTGAGGATGACTGGCACTATGTTTTAAATCTGTTACAGAAAGGAAAGATTCATCCGGAACACTATATCACACAGAGATTCCGGCTGGATGAGTTGGAAAAAGGGCTTCATATTATGAAGGACAAGACAGAAGAATATGTGAAGGTTATGATCACTTTATAGAAATCGTTGTTGCTTTCCATTCAGGCGGATTTTTACTGATAACTAAAATTTTTCCCTGTTGTTTTACTTATTGAGAGTGGGATAAAAATAAGATATAATGCAGGTACACAGATAAATTTCTGGACGGAAAGGAATATGCCTGTATGGAAAAATATTTTAATACAGAGGGTATTTGTAATCCCCGGTATCATTATATGGTGCCGCTTGATGACAGATTATCGAAGATCAGGCAGCGCTATGTGGAGCGGGGCAGTTATTTTGTGATAAACCGGGGCAGGCAGTACGGGAAGACCACAACACTGCGCGCATTGGCTGAGTACCTGCGATCGGACTATATTGTGTTGTCGATAGATTTTCAGGAGATCGGGACGGCGGAATTTCAGGATGAGGCTGCTTTTTGCAAAGCGTTTGCAGAAGTGCTGATAAAGGCCAGCAGGAATAACATAAAGGCGGAAGACGGGGAAGGAATATTTGAACCGCTTATCCGTTTTTTAAAAGAAATTGACAATTTTACTATGCGGAAGATGTTTGAAGAGTTGAGTCAGGTATGTGAACGAGCGCCGATGCCGATCGTGATGATGATCGATGAGGTGGACAGCGCAAGTAATTATCAGGTGTTTCTGGATTTTCTGGCACTGCTTCGTGGGTATTACCTTAACCGGGAGAACACATCAATCTTTCATTCGGTTATTCTTGCAGGCGTATATGATATAAAAAATCTGAAATTGAAGATCAGATCAGATAGAGAACATAAATATAACAGTCCGTGGAATATAGCAGCAAAGTATAATCTCGAGATGAGCTTTTCCGCAGCGGAGATTTCTTCTATGCTGCAGGAGTATGAGTCGGATCATCATACGGGGATGGATGTGAAAAAAACTGCGGAGTTGATTTATGATTATACATCCGGGTATCCGTATCTTGTTTCGGCAATCTGTAAACTTCTTGATGAGGAGATTCCGGAGAGTGATGACTTTGAGGAGGTGCGAAGTGTATGGACAGCAAAAGGAGTCACAGAGGCAGTCAGCCGGATACTTGATGAGCGGATACCGCTTTTTGAGAGTATGATGAGACAGCTTGCGGAGTATCCGGATATAAAGCGTATGCTGTACGTTGTTTTATTTCAGGGAAAACGGATCGCATATAATCCGGATAATTTTGCTCTTAATCTGTCGGCGATGTTTGGGTACATTGTGAAAAAAAGCGGCAGTATTCAGGTAGCAAACCGCATGTTTGAGATGCGCCTTTACAGTTATTTTCTCTCGGAGGAGGAACTTACCAGTGCGATCAGCGATGAAGCGCAGAAGGATAGGAATCGGTTTCTGGAGAGTGGAAGGCTGAATATGAGACTTATATTGGAACGTTTTGTGGAGCACTTTGCGGATATTTATGGCGATGATAATGAAAAATTTGTGGAGGAACAGGGGAGGAAGCTTTTTCTTTTATATTTAAAGCCGATTATCAACGGTACCGGTAATTATTATATTGAGGCACAGACACGTGACGCAAGGCGGACGGATGTGATTGTAGATTATCTGGGCGAACAGTTTATCATAGAACTTAAGATATGGCATGGGAATGAATATAATGAAAGAGGAGAAAAACAGCTTCTGGATTATTTGGACTATTATCGTCAGGATAAAGGATATATGCTCAGTTTCAACTTCAACCAGAAGAAGCTGCGGGGCGTGAGAGAAATACAGATAGATGGGAAAACAATTGTAGAAGCCGTGGTCTGAAAATGGCCGCGGCTTTTCTGCGGGCATAAAACCACCCGCAAGGCGGATGATGATTGAACAGCGTGAAACTGCCCGCAAACTATATGCACATTGCTCATGACACGACAACAGTCGGCAGCGACATTTCATTATACTGTGTGGATATCATCTTATCAAAACTGATCCGGGAGTAAATACCGCTGAATTTACCACCGTATACAAAAAGCCCCGTCAGGTTGCCGGTATCCACCCATTTCGGCTCTTCCGACAGCAGATCGATATTATAAAGCCGGTAGGGATCATTAAACTGCTGCAAAATATAATGTTGTCCCTGCTTTTCTTTCAGAAGCCGGTTCCATTCATTCTGGCTTTCCAGTTCCACACCGGCATGGACGCCCTGAGAGCCGTAGGAATCCTCGGGTTTTATGATCCAGTTATCCTTATTAAGACAGGTGTTATTTTTTATCCACGCATAGGCGGGCATGTCCAGTTCATCCAGCGAGATCGTGGCAGGAACATGCGCCCGGATAAACACCTGCTCCTCATAAGATAACAACTGTAATGTTTCCGGTTTATGCAGCAGTTTAAATAAAATCTTATTGTGCACGATCTGGGTCCGGAAATCCCCGAGCAGACATACGCCCCCGGCCTTGACAGCGTTGATAAAATCCGTCACTTCCCGGTAATGAGCCAGAATATCGGAGGTGACGGCCCTGCGGTAGATCAGGTCGATCCGGGTGCCGTCTTCGGTAAGGCAGCATGTTCCGTCCCACGTAAGTTTGCGGATATCGCAGAGACAGGCTCTGCAGCCCTTTTTCTCAAACCGGTCCCGGAAGATTAAAAATTCATTGGTAGTGGCATGTTCCATGAAATCAACGATCGCTACGGAGGGCAGCGCCGTCTCATCCCCTGCGTATTCCCGATACAGCCGGATAGCTTCCTCCACCCAGGTATCAAACAATTCAAATTTCTGCAGCTTGTAACTTTTTTGGAACGCCTGATAGGCCTTCGAACTCTCAAAGGCAGTGTTAAGTTCCCGGTCTTCATTCATGGCGCTTGTGCCGTCGGTGTTAAACTCACAGAATCTGAAATCGCCGGTTTCTTCATGATAAAAGATATCGATTCTGGAAATCGGAATATTACAATGGTATTTCGGCCTGCGCAGGATCAGTTCCTCCAGTTCCTCCGGGAAACCGAATAACTGCCGGTAAGCTGCGCTTTGTTCAAATTCCGCGATTACCTTATCAAATATGCCGTAAAGAGTATTTACCGCCCGGTCAAATATCCTGATTTCCTTCTCGGTAAATAATTTCGGAAGGTACAGGGTTCTCACAACCCGGTTATGGTATTTGGCTGTGGAGGAGAGCAGATAGCTTCGGATGGCGGCGGCGCTTTCTTTATGCAGGGATTCCTCTCCCGCCACCAGTTTTTTGTACTGGTCATTCAGCACAGGCAGAGGTACGATACGGCGGATATAGTCCTGTTCTTTTTCGCCGGCCTTTTTCAGAGCCGCGCCGATCAGTTCTTCCATCCATTCCGTCACCGGTTTTCCGTATACCTCGGCATGATAACCCCGGGCGATAATGCTGTTTTCCGCCTGATAGATATCTTCGGCGCTCTGAACGAAGGAAAGTTCCCGGTCTATCTGATCCAGCAGCGCCTGATCATATACGATGGCTTTGATCAGCGCGGCATATCCGAGAGCCGCTTCGATAGGCATGCTGTCCGCCACACGGTATTCGATATATTTTTTCAGCCTTACCATGGGAAAATACATGGACAGCAGATGCTCGATGGCATCTATCTCCTGTTCCCCGTAATAGTCGGCGGCACTGCGCCCCTGAAGATCCACTACCTGACCTTTTCTCTGAAGCAGGATACAGGGATTGGAATAGACATATGCCGCATATTCCCGGAAGGAATAGTTTTCCGACATGGAGTGCTCAAAATAACCGCAGCGGACAGGATCCACATCCTGCCAGATCTGATTCCTTATTAGATGGGGCCGCCATTTATCCCCTCGTCCGAGCCCGTTTTTATTTTCTGTCATAAGGGCTGTAACAGGGGCAAGTTTGATCAGGACACGCATTTTCTGCAGGGCGTCCTCCTCAGAGGAAAAGTCGATGGAAACCTGTGTGGAGGCGGTGGCGCGCATCATATAACGTCCGAGGCCCCCGGCGGAAGCAAAGCGGGCATCCATCAGATGGTACCGTTCTTTGGGAATCAGGGGAAGGGCATCCGCTTCAAGTTCTCCGTTCTCAACTAAGGGGAAAACGCCTTTTTCCAGCATATGGAACCCTTTCCGGGCCAGAATCCGGTCGCATACGCCCCGGAATTTCAGGTAGATCTGCCGGATATGCTCCATATCATCCTGCGGGGAAATACTGATCTCCAGCTGGCACCCGGGTTCCAGCGTCACGGTAAAGCCTTCGCAGACAATGCCGAGAATATGTTCCTGTTCTTTATAAAGCTGCCCCTGCAATGCCTGACAGATCTCTTCCAGACATTCGGAGATTTCCGCGTAGGAAATTGCGCGATAATCTTTATCACAGACAAAATGTTCCAGTTCAAGACCGATCCTTTGGAATGTATTCTTGCCTTCTTCAATAAAAGTTACTATTTTATCAACATTATTCATATTAACATTACTCATATCAGTATTATTCATATCAATCATTCCTATCTGTGCCGTTTTTAGCTGCCGGGCCCCGGTCTTCCGGACGCTTCCGCACGTTCCTTATTATATAGCCAAAAAACAAAAAAGGAAACCCCTAATTGTAGTAGGAATTATCGGCTGTCTCACCCGGCAGGCAGCTGATGGGTATGGTATCCTTGTTTGGCAGTCGTTTTGACAGAAGATGGTATATTATTTTTGGGGTATGACAATCCGCCGTATATGTGATAGAATATAACCATAATTGCGTGAAAAATAACAGGCGTTTTGAAAGACTGCGAAAAAAATACTGCAGAAATATGAAATAATGAAAATCATCCTGAAAATTTGTATAAAAGAGAGGCGGATAAATGGATAAGAGGGTTTCTAAAGAAATTTCAAAAGAAGTAAGTTTTGAACAGGCGGAAGGGTATGTCTATGTGGAAGGCGGAATCTGTGCGGCAGGCGGTTATCAGGCAAACGGATTGAACTGCGGTCTTAATCCGGTCAGGGAAAAAAACGATCTGGCGCTTCTGGTAAGTGAAGTGCCGGCGCGGGCTGCTGCCGTCTATACTCGGAATAAAGTAAAGGGGGCGCCGATCCTGGTCTGCCGGGATCATCTGGAGAAAACAGGAAATATGGTAAAGGCGGTGATCGCCAACAGCAAAAATGCCAATACCTGCAATGCGGACGGTGTGGAAAAGGCGGAAAAGATGTGTGCGCTGGCGGCTAAGGCCCTGCGGATAAAGGCGGAGGAAGTACTGGTGGCATCCACCGGGGTGATCGGCGAGATCCTGCCGATAGAACCGGTGGAGCGCCATATAGAAGAACTGGCGGCGGGACTGAGCAGGAGCGGACATCTGGAGGCGGCAAAGGCGATCATGACCACGGACACCGTGAAAAAAGAAGCGGCGGTGGAGTTTGAACTGGACGGAAAGCGCTGCAGGGTAGGCGGCATGGCAAAGGGAAGCGGTATGATCTGCCCGAACATGGCGACCACGCTGAACTTTATCACAACAGATTGTCAGATCGCCGCGGATATGTTGCAGAAGGCGCTTTCTGAAATTGTGCAGGTGACCTACAACTGTCTCAGCATAGACGGCGATACATCGACCAACGATATGGTACTGGTGCTTGCCAACGGCGTCAGCGGAAATGAGGAGATCACCGCGGAGAACGAAGCGTACCGGAAGTTTCGGAAGGCGCTCTATCTCGTGATGCTGCATCTGACGAAGATGTTGGCAAAGGACGGGGAAGGGGCCACAAAGCTTTTGGAATGTGCAGTCAGCGGCGCGCCGGATGAAAAAACGGCGCAGGCAGTGGCAAAGAGTGTGATCTCGTCTCCTCTTTTAAAATGTGCCGTATTCGGAGAGGATGCCAACTGGGGCAGGGTGCTCTGTGCCGTCGGATACGCGAAGGCGGATTTTGAGATCGATAAAGTGGGAGTTTGTATTTCCAGTAAAAACGGGCAGGTAGAAGTCTGCAGAGAAGGCGCGGGAATTCCTTTCTCGGAGGAGGCTGCAAAAGAGGTTCTGACGGCGGATGAGATCACCATATTGGTGGATCTCAAACAGGGAAGTGCCGAATCCAGAGCATTCGGCTGCGATCTGACCTATGATTATGTGAAAATTAACGGAGATTACCGTTCTTAACAGAATAATTTTAAATATTTTGCGGAAAATCACCAAATATTCTTTTTTACAAGCAGATGGAAATGTGATAGAATAAATGAAATATAAATCAGGAGAAAACAGAAAATAGAAGGAGAAAAATGGCAGCATGACATCTGAGAGGCGAAAAAGGATCAACCGTCTGAAAAAAATGATCATATGGACAGTGCTGTTTATGATTCTGATTCCGACTGCCGGCTGTATCGTTCTCGGGATCCGGCTGCATTATGCGAATAATTCCGTAAAAACCATGAAGGGGCAGATTGCTTTCCTGGAAAGAGCGCTTCAGGACTCTATAGATGCCGCGGACAGGGTGGAAGCCCTGCTGGAGATCAATGAAGGGATCTGGCGGGAAAGCAGGGCAGAGACGGATACAGAGTCGCCGGAGGAAGCAGAAGAGGTTTTCGGAGGTGATGTGGAAACAGCAGGAGAGGGCCTTGTAAATGATACGGGAGCGGAGGAAGTAAGGAAGGTTTATCTTACTTTTGATGACGGTCCCAGTGTAAATACGGAAGAACTGCTTGATATTCTGGCGGAATATGATGTGAAAGCCACTTTTTTTGTGACCGGAAAAGATAAGGAGAAATATGCGGATACTTACCGCAGAATAGTGGAGGAGGGGCATACGCTGGGTATGCATTCCTACAGCCATGAATACAGTACAATTTACGCGTCTCTGGAAAGCTTTCAGAAGGATATAGAACTGCTGAGAGATTTTTTGTATAATGAGACAGGGGTTGTCAGCAATTTTTACCGTTTTCCGGGCGGCAGCAGTAATCAGGTCTCAAAAACGGACATTCATGAGATGATAGACTATTTGGATGCGATGGGGATCAGTTATTTTGACTGGAATGTTTCTTCCGGGGACGCATCCAGTGTACCCGTTGGCAGCGACCAGATTGTAAACCGTGTGATGGAGCAGCTCCCTTCCCGTCAGGTGGCGGTGGTGCTGATGCATGATGCATCGAATAAAGGCTCTACATTAGAAGCGCTTCCCAAACTGATCGAAGAGATTCAGAAGATGGAAAAGACGGAGATTTTACCGATCACCGAAGAGACCATGTTGATCCAGCATGCTCTGAGTGAGAAAGAACCCTGAATGGAAAGATAATCTATTTATATATTGTATATTTTATGCGAATAAGTTACAATAACAGATATTAGAAGATACGGAGGAGAATAAGAATGGGCTTTTTTTCGGATTTGAAAGAAGATCTCTCTCAGGCGGTGAACGAGCTTGTTTCGGACGAGAAACAGACGTTGAAAGAGCCGGTTGGCAGGGATATCACAACAGAAATTCCGGAGCCGGCGGGGGAAGTGGAATATTTTGACTGGGAGAAAGAAAATTTTCTGCCTGAGACAGCAGAGGAACTGGGGCGGATGGTTGACAGAATGGAATTGGATATAGATCCGGAATTTGAATCGGAGGAAGAAGAACTGGAATACGGGCCGGAGGAAGAATATCCGGAGGAGGAAACGGAATACGAGCCGGAGGAAGAATATCCGGAAGAGGAAACGGAATACGAGTTGGAGGAAGAGTATCCGGAGGAGAAAGAACTGGAATACGAACCGGAGGAAGAATATCTGGAAGAGGAAACGGAATACGAACCGGAGGAAGAGTATTTGGAAGAGGAAACGGAATACGAACCGAAGGAAAAATATCCGGAGAAAGAAGCGGAATATGAGCCGGAGGAAAGGTATCCGGAAGAGGAAACGGAATACGAGTTGGAGGAAGAATATCCTGAAGAGGAAGAATTGAAATACGCGCCGGAGGAGAAATATTCGGAAGAAGAAGCGGAAGCAGCAGAGGAACCGGAAGAAGATTCGGAATATGAACCGGAAGCTGTGGAGAAACCGGAAGAAGGTTTGGAATATGAACCGGAGCCGGTGGAGGAATTGAAAGAGGAGTCGGAATATGAACCGGAGCCGGTGGAGGAACCGGAAGAAGGTTTGGAATATGAACCGGAGCCGGTGGAGGAACTGAAAGAAGATTCGGAATATGAACCGGAGCCGGTGGAGGAACTGAAAGAAGATTCGGAATATGAACCGGAGCCGGTGGAGGAACTGAAGGAAGACCCGGAATATGAACCGGAGGCAGCCGGGGAAGCGGAAAAAGAGCGGGAATATGAACCGGAAGCGGCAGAGGAACCAAAATACGATCCGGAAGAAATGGCCGCGGAAGAAACAATAAAAGAGCAGGAAGAACAGAAAGAAGCGAAAATGCAGGAGGAGGAAGAACAGGTGGAAGAGGTTCAGTACAATGGTATGAAGGCGGAAAATTCTGAAGGGGCGAAGGAAGCTGTGGAAGAAACGGCGCTGATCACGGCAGGTATGACGATCAGAGGCGATATTTCTTCACAGGGGTCTCTGAACGTTATCGGAACAGTGGAAGGAAATATTGATATTCTCGGAAAGCTGAATATTACGGGGAATATTGAGGGATCTTCCAAAGCATCCGACGTCTATGCGGAAAAGGCACGGATCAATGGCGATATACATAGCGTCGGCAGCATCAAGGTCGGACAGAGTACTGTCATCATCGGTAATATTTTTGCAAGCAGCGCAGTGATCGCAGGTGCTGTAAAGGGTGATATCGATGTGAAGGGACCGGTTATTTTGGACACATCCGCTATCGTGATGGGAAATATCAAGTCGAAATCCGTTCAGATCAATAACGGCGCGGTGATCGAGGGACTTTGCTCTCAGTGTTATGCAGAGGTTAATCCTTCTTCCTTCTTTGAGGATTTAAAAAAGGCAAAAGAATAAGTGAGGGCGTTTTCCATGAAGAGGATCATGTTAAAACTCAGCGGCGAGGCATTAGCAGGCGAAAAGAAAACAGGGTTTGATGAAGAGACTGTCAGAGGCGTGGCACTGCAGGTGAAACAGCTTGTGGATGACGGTATAGAAACAGGGATCGTTATCGGCGGCGGCAATTTCTGGCGGGGACGATCCAGCGAAAATATCGACAGGACAAAAGCGGATCAGATCGGCATGCTCGCCACGGTGATGAATTGTATTTATGTGTCGGAGATTTTCCGCAGCGTGGGCATGATGACCAATATTTTGACGCCATTTGAGTGCGGCTCTTTTACGAAGCTGTTTTCAAAAGACCGGGCGAACAAGTACTTTGCCCACGGACAGGTTGTATTTTTTGCGGGAGGAACAGGACATCCTTACTTTTCCACAGACACCGGCGTGGTACTTCGGGCGATCGAAGTGGAGGCGGATGTGATTCTGCTTGCCAAAGCGGTGGACGGCGTCTATGACGATGATCCGAGAAAGAATCCGGCTGCCAGGAAATACGGCGAAGTCACGATAGAAGAAGTGATCGAAAAGAACCTGCAGGTGGTGGATATGACGGCTTCGATCCTTGCGAGGGATAATAAGATGCCGATGTGGGTGTTCGGGTTAAACGAGGAAAACAGTATCGTAAATACCGTAAAAGGCGGTTTTAACGGGACAAAGGTTGTGGTATAATATCGGCAGATGAACGGTCAGGAGAATAAGAGAGGGTAAAAATATGGATGAACGTTTGAAAGTATACGATGAAAAGATGCAGAAAGCATACAAATATTTGGAAGGGGATTACCAGACGATCCGTGCAGGACGGGCAAATCCGCATGTACTTGACAAAGTGAAGGTGAATTATTACGGAACGCCCACCCCGATTCAGCAGGTAGGCAATGTAACGGTGCCGGAACCGAGGATGCTCCAGATCGCGCCCTGGGAAAAGACACTGATCAAGGAGATCGAAAAAGCGATCATGGCTTCCGATGTAGGCATCACACCGTCCAATGACGGTGCGGTGATCAGGCTGGTTTTTCCGGAACTGACGGAAGAGCGCAGAAAAGATCTTGTAAAGGAGATCAAGAAAAAAGCGGAAGAGGGAAAAGTCGCAATCCGTAACATCAGAAGAGACGGTAACGAAGCGTTTAAAAAGCTGTCCAAACAGGATGTATCCGAAGATGAGATCAAGGAATTACAGGATAAACTGCAGAAAATGACAGATAATTATATTAAAGATATGGAAAAGCTGATGGACGAGAAGTCTAAAGAGATCATGAAAGTATAATTTGTATTCTGTATACACCAAAATAAGAGGGGCGGCACAGGGGTATTATCCGATGCCGCCTTCTAAGCGTAAAACGAATCAGATGTCTGCATTGGTTTACGGGAACACAGGCGAAGAATGTCAGATAAACGAGGATCGGGAATGGAAGAGAAAAACAGGAATATACCGCAGCATGTGGCGATCATACTGGACGGAAACGGCAGATGGGCAAAAAAGCGCGGAATGCCCAGAAATTATGGTCATGTACAGGGAGCGAAGAATGTGGAGGTGATCTGCCGGGCTGCCCATGATATGGGGATCAGGTATCTGACGGTATATGCTTTCTCCACAGAAAACTGGAAGAGACCACAGGACGAAGTGGACGCCCTGATGAAGCTTTTAAATCAGTATATGAAAAACTGTCAGAAGACCGCAAAGAAAAACAATATGAAAGTGCGGGTGATCGGGGACAAGAGCGGTTTAAGCGGGCCGATCCAGCGGGATATCGCGGCGCTTGAGGAAGCGACAAAAGAGTATGACGGATTACATTTTACGATCGCCTTGAATTACGGCGGGCGGGATGAACTGACAAGGGCAGTGAAAAAGATCGCCCGGGCGGTAAAGGCAGGAGAGATAGATCCTGAAGATATCACAGAAGAACTAATTTCGAAGTCTCTTGATACGGCAGGCCTGCCGGACCCGGATTTGATGATCCGCACTTCCAGTGAACTTCGTATCAGTAATTATCTGTTATGGCAGCTTGCCTATGCGGAGTTTTATTTTACGGAAGTTCCCTGGCCTGATTTTGATGAAAAGGAACTGCAGAGAGCAGTGGAGGCATATCAGCGAAGGGAGAGGCGGTTCGGAATGGTTTAGGCGGAAAGGCGGGAAAACGGATGTTTTGGGTCAGGCTCAGAAGCGGTATCATATTGGTTATTCTTGCACTGGTAACGATGTTTGCAGGAGGGAAGATCCTGCTTGCGACCATGATCTTTTTATCGGTCATAGCTTACTGGGAGCTTTGCGGGGCGACCGGTGTCCGGGGAGAGGGAAAGAAGGATCAGGATGCCGGGAGACAAAAGCGGGAAGAAGTAAGCGGAAGATGGAAGAAGAACGGGCTGGAGACTGTGGGTCTTCTTGGAATCATTCTTTATTATACATTGCTCTGGGTGAATGAGGAGACGGAACTTCTGTCACTGCAGACGGGGATGTTGTTTTCGATCATCTGTGTGTTTATGGGCGGGATGTTTGTCTATGTGTTCGGGTTTCCGAAATTTCAGGCTTCTCAGGTGCTGGCGGCTTTTTTCAGTTTCTTTTACGGGCCGGTGTGTCTGTCTTTCATTTATCTGACAAGGGAACTGGGCTTTGGCACGGCAGAAGAGGGCAATGGGGCGGGGCTGTATGTCGTATGGCTGATCCTGCTCTGTTCCTGGGGGTGCGATACCTGCGCCTACTGTGCCGGGATGCTGTTTGGAAAACATAAGATGTCTCCGGTGCTGAGTCCGAAAAAATCGGTGGAAGGCGCGGTAGGGGGCGTTATCGGGGCTGCCGCTTTAGGCGCGCTGTACGGTTTTGTGATAAGGGAGCGGTTTGGCGACGAAAGGGTGATCCTGTTTTTTGCGCTGATCTGCAGTGTGGGGGCGCTGATCTCCATGGTGGGGGATCTGGCTGCTTCCGCGGTTAAAAGAAACGCGGATATAAAAGATTACGGAAAGCTGATCCCGGGACACGGAGGCGTGATGGACCGGTTCGACAGCGTGATCTTTACGGCGCCGGTGATCTATTTTATGACAGTATTTTTACTGGCCTAATACTGCGTACGCAGTGAGTGGTGTTGCTTAGCATAAGATCATGCATGTAATGGGTGAGCGTTGCCCGGCATAAGGTCACGCGCGCAGCGGGTGAGCGTTGCCTGGTATATGACAATACAAAAATCAAATTTCAATTTGCAGGCGGAGAAAAAAGATGAAGAAGATCGGTATACTTGGTTCCACCGGGTCCATCGGTACGCAGACGCTGGATATCGTGAGGATGTATCCGGACAGGCTGCAGGTGGGCGCACTGGCGGCAGGGAGTAATGTGAAGCTTTTGGAAGCGCAGATAAGGGAATTTAAACCGAAATTTGCGGTGATGTGGTCTGAGGAGGCAGCGGCGGATCTGCGGATCAGGACAGCGGATCTGGACATCACGATAGCCTGCGGGATGGGCGGGCTGATCCGGATGGCAGGGCTGCCGGAAACGGATATTCTGGTGACGGCTATTGTGGGAATGATCGGGATACAGCCCACTATAGAGGCGATAAAGGCCCGCAAGGATATTGCGCTGGCAAATAAGGAGACGCTGGTGACGGCGGGGCATATCATCATGCCGCTTGCGAAGGAGAACGGGGTATCCATTCTGCCGGTGGACAGTGAACACAGTGCGATCTTCCAGTCCATGCAGGGGGAGAAGCGAAGCCAGATCAGCAGGATCCTGCTGACGGCTTCCGGCGGGCCTTTCCGCGGAAAAACAAGAAAAGATCTGGAGCAGATGAAAGCGGAGGATGCCCTGAAGCACCCGAACTGGTCTATGGGAAAGAAAGTGACCATCGATTCCTCCACGCTTGTGAACAAAGGGCTTGAGGTGATGGAGGCAAGGTGGCTTTTCGGTGTGGCGCTTCAGGATATTCAGGTGGTGATCCATCCGGAAAGCATACTGCATTCCGCTGTGGAATATCAGGACGGGGCGGTAATGGGACAGCTTGGCATGCCGGATATGAAGCTGCCGATCCAGTATGCGCTGTTTTATCCCGACAGATATCCGGTGCCCGGCAATAAAAGGCTGGATCTGTTTGAGATGGCGAAAATGACCTTTGAAAAGCCTGATACGGAGACTTTTACAGGGCTGAAGCTGGCTTTTGAGGCTGCCAATGCCGGTGGCACGATGCCAACGGTATTTAATGCGGCAAACGAAAAGGCGGTAAGTCTCTTTCTGGATGATCAGATCCGTTTCCTGCAGATCCCGGAGGTGATCGGGGCGGCGATGGAACGGCACAGGACGGTGGAAAACCCGGATGTGGCACAGATTCTGGAGGCGGAAAAAGAGGCGCATGAGTCAGTGGCGCGGTATGCGAAGTGATATAGGCCGGGGGCTGTTTTTGAATTTCCGTATGAAATACAGAAAGTTCCCATATTATAATAGAGTAAGTATTAGAACAGAAAGACAGGAAATGTAAGTGACGATCATTTTATTTATTCTGATATTCGGGGTTATCGTGTTATCCCATGAGTTTGGACATTTTATCGTGGCGAAAAAAAACGGCATCCATGTCGTGGAGTTTGCCATCGGTATGGGTCCCACGCTGCTGCATATTGACAGAGGCGGGACAAAGTATTCCATTAAGCTGCTGCCCTTCGGAGGCGCCTGCATGTTTGAAGGAGAAGAGGGGCTCTCAGGCAAAGAAGAGGAAGATACGGATAGGCAGAAACACGGAGGCGTATATAGGGAAGCGGGCAGGGAGGCGGAAGCTACGTTTTTGCCGGCAAAGGATCAGGGAGGTTCTTTTTTGGAGGCATCTGTATGGACCAGGATCGCCACGATCTTTGCCGGACCTTTTGTAAATCTGATGATGGGTTTTCTGATCGCCCTTATCCTGGTTGCCTATCGGGGAACCGATCTGCCTGTGATCCAGATGGTTTCGGAGGATTCTGCCGCCGAGGAGGCCGGGCTGATGGCGGGGGATGTGATCACCCGGATGAACGGGGAGAAGATCCATGTCTATCGGGAAGTACGTTTAAATTCCATGTTAAACAGCGACGGAAAAGATTTTACCATTTCCTATCTGCGGGATAAGAAGGAATATTCGGTAGTCCTGACGCCAAGATACAGTGAGGAAGACGACAGATACTACATCGGTCTGATGGGCGTCGGGGAGTATATGCCCTGCAAAGGGTTTTCCATTATAAAATACGGTTTTTATGAGTCGGAATATGTCCTGAAAAATACGATAAAAAGCCTGCAGATGCTTGTCACCGGAAAGCTGGGAAAGGATGATGTGTCGGGGCCTGTAGGGGTGGCGAGTTATGTGGGGGAGACCTATGAATCCGTAAAAGAATATGGTTTTCTCACGGTACTTATGACGATGCTGGAGCTGGTGGTGATCCTGTCCATTAATCTGGGGATCATGAATCTGCTGCCGCTGCCCGCCCTGGACGGCGGAAGGCTTGTGTTCATGTTTTTCGAAGTGATCCGCGGGAAACCGGTGCCGCCCGAAAAAGAAGGGCTGGTGCACATGGCGGGACTGATTTTGTTTTTCCTTTTGATGATATTTGTAATGTATAATGATATTATGCGGCTGATCCGGTAGGAAATCCTGCCGGCGCGGAGCCGCCCATAATTCAAACGAAAAAGAAGGCTGCCGTACAGCCGGAAGGATGAGGGGAAATATGGAAAAGATATTGATTATTGACGACAGCCGTCTGTATGCGGCGCAGCTTGGGTCGATCCTGGAGGATGATTACAAGATTACCATTGCGCAGACGGGAGAAGAGGGGCTTATGTATGCGAGTACGGGAACCTTCTCCCTGATCCTGCTCGATGTGGTCATGCCGGGAATGGATGGTTTTACACTGCTCAAAAAACTGCAGGAGGAGATCATTACCCAGAGCGTTCC